>Ga0209274_10000273_pt1 | contig 36327 bp, 30 predicted proteins | sample HubBroMetageREF1_FD_188343 | JGI IMG/M metagenome (GOLD analysis project Ga0209274, IMG submission 188343) | Reference soil microbial communities from the Hubbard Brook experimental Forest, New Hampshire, USA - Hubbard Brook CCASE Soil... | ecosystem: Environmental > Terrestrial > Soil >...
GGAGCGATGACACCGCTGTTCTACACGTTCCGCGACCGGGAAGAGATTCTGAAGATTTTCGAGCGCTACTGCGGCGCGCGCCTCACCACGCATGCCTTTCGCATCGGCGGCTGCCAGTATGAAACTTATGCCGGCTTCGAAAGAGACGTAAAGAATTTCCTGACTTTTGTGGCGCCGAAAATCGACGAATACGAAGAGCTGCTCACCACCAACCGCATCTGGCTGGAGCGGACAAAGAACGTCGGCGTGATTTCCGCAGCGGATGCCGTTGCGCTCGGCGTAACCGGGCCGGTGCTGCGCGCCAGTGGCGTGCAGTGGGATCTGCGCAAGGCCCAGCCTTACGCGGCCTACTCCAAATTCGATTTCGAAATTCCCACCGGTGAGAACGGCGACACCTACGACCGGTACCTGGTTCGCATGGCCGAAATGCGCCAGTCGCTGCGCATCATTGAGCAAGCCGTCAATACCATTCCCGAAGGCCCGATCATGGGCAAAGTGCCCAAGGTGATCAAGCCGCCGGTGGGCGAAATCTATCACTCCATCGAAGCTCCCAAAGGCGAACTCGGATATTTCATCGTCAGCGACGGGTCGACGCAACCCTACCGCCTGCGCGTGCGCCCGCCATCGTTCGTCAATTTGCAGGCGCTTGACGTTATGGTGCGCGGCTTGCTCGTCGCCGACGTGATCGCCGTCATCGGCACGCTCGACATCGTGCTCGGCGAGGTGGATCGCTGATGCCTAACTTCATCACCTCGTATCTCGGCAGCACGTTGACCCCCGGCTCCGCAGGGAGCCAGTTCTGGGCACTCATCTATGTGCTCATCATTTTCACAGGAGTGTCTGTGGCTGTAATGGCCATGAACTGGCTCGAGCGCAAGGCGCTGGCGCATTTTCAGATTCGCCTTGGCCCCATGCGCGTGGGCCCGCACGGATTGCTGCAGCCCATCGCCGACGCGATCAAACTGGCGCTCAAGGAAGACATTATCCCCGCCGAGGCCGACCAGTTCGTCTTCTGGATCGCGCCGCTGATCGGCCTGCTCGCGGCATTCACGGTTTACACAGTGATTCCGTTTGGCCCTTCGCAGGCAGTCAGCGACATGAACATCGGCGTCCTGTTTATGCTCGGGGTCTCGTCGCTTGGCGTGCTTGGTATCGTAGTCGCGGGCTGGGCTTCGAACTCGCACTATCCCCTCATCGGTGCGCTCCGCTCGAGCGCGCAGATGGTGTCCTACGAAGTTGCCATGGGACTGGCGGTCATCTCAGCGGTCCTGATGACGAGCATGAAGTCAGGCACCGGCACGCTGAGCATGATCGGGATCGTCCAGGCACAACAGGAGCAGCACGTCTGGTTCATCTTCCAATTCTTTCCGCTCGGCTTGCTCGCGTTCGTGATTTTCGCCATTGCCATGGTGGCCGAAACCAACCGCGCCCCTTTTGATATGGCCGAAGCGGAATCGGAATTGACCGCCGGATACCACACCGAGTACAGCGGGCTGCGCTGGTCGCTGTTTATGCTCGCCGAATATGCGGCCATGATTTCTGTTTCTTCGATCGCGGTCGCGCTCTGGCTCGGCGGATGGATGCGTCCCTTCCCCAACCTGCTGCACGCACCGGCGTGGGATTTGATCTTCTCGCTCTTTCCCGGGCTTACGTTCGTTGGCCTGGCGGCGATTGCCTTTATCGGAACGGTGCGCATGCCGGCGTATTCCTTCTTCAAGATTCAGCGCATTGGGCTTGCCGTTTTCGCGGCGCTGCTCGGCTTCCTCGCGTTGCTGCTGCTGGTGATCGCGGTTGCAGGCCGGTCCGCGGACGCGAGCGTGGCGGCCAGATTCAATCAGGGCATTGGTTACGTATATTGGTTTGTGTTCAAAGTCGCCGTCTTCATGTACCTGTTCATCTGGTATCGCGCCACGTGGCCGCGGTACCGCTTCGACCAGTTGATGAAGATCGGATGGAAAGTAATGCTGCCAATCTCGCTCGGAGTGCTGGTTTTGACCGCCATCGTGGGAGTGATCGTTTCATGAACCCCGCAATCAACTCAGGTCTAAACTCGGCGACCAATGTACTCCCGGTGGCGACGCCGTACTTCTTTTATGCGCTTGCCGGACTGGCTATCGCCGGCGGCGTGCTCGTCATTATGGCGCGGAATGCCGTGCACTCTGCCCTGGCGCTGATAGTGACTCTGCTCGCGGTGGCCGGCCTCTACCTGATGTTGTACGCGCCGTTCGTGGCCGCCGTGCAGATCATCGTCTACGCGGGCGGAATCATGGTGTTGTTCCTGTTCGTGATCATGCTGGTGAACATCGATCGCGCCGCCAAAGACCGGCGCTTCAATCGCATCTGGCCGGTAGGATTGGTCGCGGCCTGCACGTTGCTGGCGCTGTTCGTATCCGCATTCGTAAAGGGCAAGGCGTTGTTTCCGGACCGCATGATGGCGCTGGCAGAAGGGTCGAACACACAGGAAATCGCCAAGTATCTCTACGGAGAAGCCGGCCCCCTGGGTCAATACAGGATGGGCCAATATACGTTCGCCTTCGAGATCGCCTCGCTGCTGTTGCTGGTGGCGATTCTTGGGGCGGTAATTATGACGAAGAAGAAAATCTAGTCGGTGGTCGTTGATCGATAGTCGTTTGAAGTGCCTGGATCGAGCGACGATCTGCGAACGACCAACGACGAACGACGGTTTTTTATGGTTCCCATCACCACGCTCCACTATCTCGTCGTCGCGGCGGCACTGTTCGTGCTGGGTGTGATTGGTGTCCTCACCCGCCGCAACGTGGTGATTGTGCTGATGTCGATTGAGTTGATTCTGAACGCGGTGAACCTGAACCTGGTGGCGTTCTCGCGTATGTGGGGAAACCTGCACGGGCAGGTGTTCGCAATCTTTGTCGTAGTCGATGCCGCTGCCGAAGCCGCCGTGGGCCTCGGCATTTTGATCGCTTTCTTCCGCAATAAAGAAACGATCAACGTGGATGAGATTGACTTGTTGAAATGGTAGAAACAGTTGTCAGTTCTCAGTTTTTAGTTAGAGCTATAAGCTGCGAACCGAAAACGGTAACTGACAACTGGTAACTGACAACTGATAACCGAATGCTATTTCTTGACCACATCTGGCTGATCCCGTTGTTCCCGGCCTTCGGGGCGGCGATCATGTTCTTTTTTGGGCGGCGGCTGCAGAAGGCTACCGTCAGCGCGGTCTGCGTTGGCGTGGTCGTCGTTGCGTTTCTGTTCGGCTGCGGCGCCGTTTGGCAGTACACGCATTGGTCCGCAACCCCAGAGCATTACCACCAGCCCTTCCAGAAAATTATTTATACCTGGCTGGGCAGCGGCGATGGGCAGCTCAACTTCGTAAAGCGCGACGGCACGCTCGCCTCATTTAATGCTGACGCCGGCTTCCTGCTTGATCCCCTTTCTTCTATCTGGCTGCTCTTCGTGACCGGCGTGGGCATGTTGATCCACATTTACTCCACCGGATACATGGCCCACGAAGGCGGTTATTATCGCTTCTTCGGATACATGAACCTGTTCATGTTTTCCATGCTTACGCTCATCCTGGCGAATAACTACATGCTTTTATTTGTAGGATGGGAAGGCGTCGGCTTGTGCTCGTATCTGCTGATCGGCTTTTATTTTCATCGTAACTCCGCTTCGACCGCCGCTAATAAGGCCTTCATCGTGAATCGCATCGGCGATGCCGGATTCATTCTCGGCGCGCTCACGCTGGCCTGGTATCTAGGGTCGTTTCGCTTTACCGACATCAACAAGCTGGCGCACAGTGGAAGTTTCGCGATCGGCGATCCCGTTCTCACCGCCGCCGCGCTGCTGCTGTTTGTTGGAGGATGCGGCAAGTCGGCGCAGCTCCCTCTTTATGTCTGGCTGCCGGATGCGATGGAAGGTCCTACGCCGGTTTCGGCGCTGATCCACGCTGCGACCATGGTGACGGCGGGCGTGTACATGGTGGCGCGTTCGAATGCCATATTCGTGCTGGCGCCGACGGCGATGTTAGTAGTGGCCATCGTTGGCGCGCTTACGGCCGTGTTCGCCGCGTCCATCGCGCTGGTGCAGAACGACATCAAGCGCGTGCTCGCTTACTCAACCGTTTCGCAGTTGGGATACATGTTCCTGGCGCTCGGCGTCGGCGCCTTTGCGGCGGGCGTTTTCCATGTGTTCACGCATGCGTTCTTCAAGGCGTTGCTCTTCCTCGGTTCGGGTTCGGTGATTCACGCCATGAACGGCGAACAGGACATGCGCAACATGGGCAACCTGCAAAGACACATCCCGACTACATACAAGACGATGTTGATCGCGACACTCGCCATCGCCGGGGTCTTTCCGTTCGCCGGTTTCTTCTCGAAAGACGAAATACTGTGGCAGACGTGGACCAAGGAGAGCGACGCATACCGCATCCTCTGGTTTATCGGCTATGTTACCGCCTTGATGACGGCGTTCTACATGTTCCGGCTGATGTATCTGACGTTCTACAGTCCATCGCGGATGAGCCATGAGGTCGAGCATCACGTGCACGAGTCGCCGAAGTCGATGACCGTGCCGCTGGTGATCCTCGCGCTCTGCTCAATTGGTGCGGGTTGGTTGAGTTGGCCGCATAGCTTGGGCGGATCGGCGCACTTCGAGAAATTCCTGGAGCCAGTATTCGCGCGCGAAGCCGTCGTGTTATCCGAAGAAGGTAAGTCGGCGCAATTAGCAGCGGGTGAAAAAGAAGCCGAGCACACCGATAAGACGGAGTATCTGTTGATGTTCTTATCTCTGGGAGCGGCGGCCGTAGGTTGGGGAATGGCACGGCGCTCTTATTTGAACGCCGGCAAAGGCTATGTTGAGCCTATTGCCGCGAAGGCACCGCCACTCTACACCGTGCTTTACAACAAGTGGTTTGTGGACGAGGGCTACGACTACGTTTTTACCGGACGCCGCAAGCTGGGCAACATCCGCCTCGGCGTCATGGGTGCTGGCGAAGCGTCGTCGTGGTTCGACGCCAAAATCATCGACGGAGTGGTCAACGACGTGGGCTGGGTGACGCGTGCCGTCGCCACGCTTTCGACTTGGTGGGACAAGTGGATCATCGACGGCGTCGGAGTGAACGGTCCGGCCATTCTGGCGCGGATGATTTCTTATCCGGTGCGTCTATTTGAATGGGGACTGGTGCAGTGGTATGCGCTGGTGATGGTCGCGGGACTGCTTGGATTTGGCGTGTATTACGTGTGGAAGTGAGAGCTACGAGCTTCGGGCTGCGAGCGAACCGACCCACGGCAGCGCAGCCAGAATGGTTCGCTCCAAGCTCGCAGCTCGTAGCACCGGCAACTGAGAACTGTTCTTATGCAGAGTCACATACTTTCGATCATCCTCTTCACGCCGCTCATCGGCGCGCTCTTTCTCCTGTTCGTCCCAAAGGAGAACAAAGACGCGATTCGTTGGATTGCGAACATCTTCGCCCTCGCCGGCTTCCTGATCTCGTTGCCGCTGGTGCCGATGTTCTGGGCGCAGCTCAACACCCCGGCACAATTCAAATTCCTCGAAGGCGCAGCTAACAACTGGATTCCCTCGATCGGCGCTGGTTACAACCTGGGCATTGATGGCATTTCGTTTCTGCTGATCATGTTGACCACGCTGCTGGGATGGATCTCAATTCTGTCTTCCTGGACCGCAATCGAGAACCGGGTCAAGGAATATTACGTCTGGTTTCTGGTCTTGCAGACGGGAATGCTCGGCGTCTTCATGGCGCTCGATTTCTTTCTCTTCTTCGTTTTCTGGGAAGCGATGCTGGTGCCGATGTATCTCCTAATCGGCATCTGGGGTGGCCCGCGCAAACTTTATGCGGCCATCAAGTTCTTCTTGTATACGCTGATGGGCTCGGTGCTAATGCTGCTGGGCATCCTGTTCCTCTACTTCCATCACCACACGATTACTGGCGTATTCACGTTCAGCATTCCCGAGCTTTATAAGACCGCGCCGCTCATTCCGTTCAACATCGCCATCTGGCTCTTCGTCGCCTTCTTTATCGGATTCGCCATCAAGGTTCCGATGTTTCCGTTTCACACCTGGCTGCCGGATGCCCACGTGGAAGCGCCGACCGCTGGCTCCGTCATTCTGGCGGGCGTTTTGCTGAAGATGGGAACGTATGGATTCGTGCGCTTCTCGCTGCCATTCTTTCCCGCAGTAGTCTCGCATCCGAAAGTGCAGAACTGGGTGATCGGACTCTCGCTCGTCGGCATCATCTATGGCGCGCTGGTTTCGCTCATGCAGAAAGACATGAAAAAGCTGGTGGCATACTCCTCGGTCAGCCACCTGGGTTTCTGCACGCTCGGAATTTTCACGCTGAATTCGATCGGCTTGACCGGTTCGGTCATTCAGCAGATCAATCACGGTATCTCGACCGGCGCTCTCTTCTTGATTGTCGGCATTTTGTATGAACGGCGCCACACGCGTGAGATCGCCGAATACGGCGGCATCTCCAACGTGATGCCACTCTATGCCACCATCACCATGATCATGTTTTTGTCATCGATGGGATTGCCGCTGCTGAATGGTTTTGTCGGCGAGTTCACAATCCTGCAGGGAGCGTTTACGGCCAATTGGAGGTGGGCGGCGTGGGCGGCGCCGGGCGTGGTTCTGGCTGCGGCTTACTTGCTCTGGCTCTATCAGCGTGTTTTCTTCGGGACGGTGACCAATCCCAAAAACGAAAAACTGCACGACCTTACGCCGCGCGAAATTCTCACGTTTGCACCGCTGATCATCATGGCGTTATGGATCGGGCTTTATCCCAAGCCGTTTTTCCAGATCCTCGAACAACCGGTAAACCAGATTGTGCAGACGATTCATGACAACTCCAACCCGAACGCACCGGTGAACGCGCAGGTTACGCCGGAGAACGGCCAACCGGCGGCCATTGTCGGAGCGAAAGTCATCGAACCGAAAGTCATGCAACCGAAAGCGAGTAACTAGTGACAGGCCTTACACCAACTGACTACCGGTTGATGTTGCCGATGGTGGAACTCACCATTTTTGCGCTTGGCATTTTGTTGATCGACCTGATGATTCCGCGGGGATGGAAATGGATCAACGCCCTGGGTGCCTTTGCTGGGGTGGTGTTCGCGGCAGTGTGCGTCTGGCAAATTCAGTCGACGCTCGGTCCGAGGAGTTTCCTGGTCGGGTTTTATAACTCGCTACTAGTCGACCGCTTTGCCATCTATTTCTGGTATCTATTTCTTGCGGGAGCGGCGATCGCCATTGTGGGTTCGGTGCACTATCTCGACGTGGAAGAGGAACACCACGGTGAATATTACGCTCTGATGCTACTTTCCGTGGTCGGCATGATGTGCATGGCGGCGGGAATCGACGTGGTGCTGATCTTCATCGGGCTGGAACTGATGGCGATTTCCACATATGTGCTGGTTGGTTTTCTGCGTCGCGATTGGCGTTCGAACGAAGCGGCCTTGAAGTATTTGCTGCTCGGAGCTTTTTCGTCGGGCATTTTTGCCTACGGCCTATCACTGCTCTACGGAATTTCCGGCAGCACCAACCTGGCAGACATTGCGCGCGCGCTTTCGGCGCAGAATTTACACAATCCGGTAGTGGTGCTCGCGCTCTCGACCACCATGGTGGGATTGCTGTTCAAGATCGCCGCTGTTCCATTTCATCAGTGGGCACCGGATGCTTATGAGGGTGCGCCCACGAGCATTACCGGTTTTATGTCAGTGGCGGTAAAGGCGGCGGGTTGGGCGATGCTGCTGCGCATACTGGGGTACCCCGTCCTTATTTTCCCACGCGGAGTGGCCATCCTCGGATTGTATCCACTGCGTGCCATCTACACTCCGGTCATTATCGTCGTCGCAATTGCCACCATGACCGGCGCGAACTTTGCCGCGCTCACGCAAACCAACACCAAGCGGTTGCTGGCTTACTCGTCGATTGCTCACGTCGGTTACATGCTGCTGGCGTTCGTGGCCCTGGGGACTTCGCAGATCGGCAGCCCGGGCTTTAGCGACGGTTTTAAGGGCATCCTGATCTACTTGCTCGTCTATACGTTCATGAACCTGGGAGCGTTTGCGGTGATCGCGTCATTGCGGCAGCGCAACGGGATTGGCGACGAACTTGACGATATGGCCGGACTCTACCAGCGCGCTCCGGTCGAAGCCGTGCTCATGCTGCTGTTTCTGCTTTCACTCGCCGGCATTCCGCCCGCCGCCGGTTTCCTGGGCAAGTACTACATCTTCCTGAGCCTGATCGAAAGCAATCATTATGTGCTGGCATCGCTTGGCGTGTTCTATTCTCTGTTCGGCCTCTATTACTACCTGAAGATTGCGAACGCCATGCTGATGCGTGCGCCGATGGAGCCCGGGCGGCTGCCCATCAGCCTAGGCATGCGTTGCGCGGTGGGCGTCACGGCGCTGGCGACGATCGTCATCGGAGTGTATCCGGAGCCGTTTATTCGCAGCGTGAACTGGTCGCTGGGAATTGCGCAGACGCCGCATGTCGCGGCCAGACTGAAGTGAGGCTGTTGGCTTCTGCTTCTCATTGACCCCCATTAAAACTGCTGGATTGATTTAGGCAAGAGCCGAGCTAATATTGGACGCCAGGCGGGAGGCGCGTCGTGGACGAGAAGGAATTGAAGAGTGGTTTCGTGGAGCTTGATGAACTCGCCCAATTGGAGTATCACGAGTCGCTAAATGACATTGCCCGAGATCCCGACCCCGAGCATCGCGCCATTCGGCTAGGGCGACTCGTTGGGGTAATGATTAAGCAACCTTTTGCGGAGGTCCAAAAACTAGGCCAACCTTCGCATAGGACGGGTGCCTATCGGGCTCATAATTTGGTTGATGCCAAGGACTTCAAAAAGCCATCTCGCACCAAGACTTGGCAGTACAAGGCGCTTGAGCGGATGCAGAATGATCTCTCCTCGAACGACAACTACATAGCGCAGCTTTCGCTTTATCAGTTCGCGGAATATGCGCATCACGAGGTGGGGTTCTTCGGCTTTTTTGCGCGTGAGATACGTGACTATATCTGCGGCGACAAGAAGATCCGGAAAAAGGTGGACGATGCGATAAAGTCTGCCTCAAGGACAGGCGCAAAGCTACCCAAGCTCACTCCGGAAGTAATTGTCGGGGCCGGCGGATTGACCCTCGGCGCATATCTTGTGCAAACGATCCCGATTCTGGGTATGGTAGGTGCTCCAGTGATTGCCGCCATTGTCCTTATCTTGTACACCCTTGGCATAGACGCATTCTGTAAGTGGTCCCAGACTCTACGAACCGACGAGGACGAGAAAAACTAATAGCGTTCCTCTGGATCCGGTACGTATCTAAGCGTTGCCAGCGGCCGTGGACTACGCTGCCTATCCCAATTAGAATTCCTCCGAATGCCCGAAAAGCCTAGCATCGAGTCTAGCCCGTCTTCAGGTCCGGAGAAGAAAGATACTGTCGTCTCGCTCGCTCGTTATTCCGAGATGGGATTCATTATTCCGGCGGCCGTCCTGCTTGGCTTTTTCCTCGGCAAACTGGCCGATTACTGGCTGCATACTAAGTGGCTCTATCTGGTCGGGCTCCTGTTCGGCGCGGTGGTGGGATTCTGGCAGATGATCCGCATGGCCATGGGCGCTTCCAAAGATGAAGATGAAGATGGAAGATGAATGAACCTGAGGATCTCGACCGGCCCGCGAACGCTCCGCCGGCAGAGAGTGTCGATGAAGGCGCAATTCGTGAGCGCATGCGCACGATTGACGAGCGCATTATTCCTCGCGTGCTGCGCAACATGCTGGTGGCGAGCGTTCTGCTGCTCGGGCCGGCATTCTGGTTTTACCGCTGGAGCGGGTCAATAGGGTTTGCCTTCGGGGCCGCCGTCTCTTACGTTAACTTCCGCTCGCTGACGCGTGGCGTTGAAGGACTTGCCGATCGCATTGTCAACCTCAACAGCCGCGAGAAAGGCGGCTGGATCGTCATGCGCTTCCTGGTACGCTACGGGTTGGTGGGAGCCGCTGCCTATGCTATATTCAAAAGTTCTTCCCTGGCATTTCATGGTTTTCTATGGGGATTATGCGTGCCCGTGGCAGCCCTGATGGCCGAGGCGGTGTGGGAAGGGTATACAGCGTTGCGGCGGGCGTCGTAGGCGCGTTGGAAAGTTTGTCATCCCGAGCGGAGCGAAGGATCTATAGTTTCGTCGGTAAGTTACAGCATTCTGGAAATCATAAACTCTGAAAAATGGAACAGCTGGCTTTTACCGCACTCTTAAATCGTCTATTTGGCGCGCCGGTTACGGCGTTGCTGCTGAAGCTGAACATTCATCCCAAGCATCCCGCGGCTCCGATCACGAATTCGGTTGCCATGGAAATTCTGGTAGTTGCGCTGCTCGTGATCTTTTTCATCGCCGTGCGCCTACGTCTCTCGGTGGAACGCCCGGGTGCCCTGCAGCACACCATGGAAGGCATAGACGGGTTCATTCATGGCCTGGCCAGCGAGACGATCTCGAATCATCCGGAGAAGTTCGTCCCCTATCTGACTGTGCTCGGCATGTTCATCCTGGTCTGCAATCTCACTGGACTTGTGCCCGGGCTGGAATCTCCGACAGGGGTACCGGCTGTGCCCTTGGGATGCGCGCTGCTGACCTGGGTCTACTACAACTACCAGGGAGTGCGGGCCAACGGACCTATCGGCTATTTGAAACATTTCATCGGGCCGCAGGAGGGTATGCCGCTGGCGGTCCGGTTGTTTCTGCCGATCCTACTATTCCCGATTGAGGTGTTCAGTCATCTAGCCCGCATCCTGTCATTGACCGTCCGTCTCTTTGCGAACATGTTCGCGGGCGAGATGGTGACCCTGGTATTTTTCTCGCTGGTGCCACTGGGCATTCCGATCATATTCGAGGGCTTGCATATTGGCGTGTCGTTTATTCAGACGTACATTTTTGTGCTGCTCGCCTGCGTGTATCTGGGAGAGGCGACGGCGCATGAACACTAGAGAAGGTCTCAGGTCTTAGGTGTCAGGTCTCAGGGGAATTCAACAGCCGCTTTTTCCTGAGACCTGAGACCTGGTGCCTGACAGCTGCTGTTTGACACCTGCCTTTCAGCGTGAGGGCGCTGGGTTACGCGACCACGGCGTCAACCACCTACTGGGGCAATTCATAAAGGAGAATCAAGATGCGGAAAATTGTAATGTTGTTGTTCGTGATGATGATGTTCCTGGTGGTGGCTATGCCGGCATTCGCTCAAACTGGAGCAGGTGCGGCTGGTGGGACCAACTGGGTAGCAATCACTTCTGGTTTCGCGATCGCCATCGCAGCGGGATTGGCGGCGCAGGGCCAGGGTCGTGCCGCGTCGTCGGCGTGCGAAGCGCTCGGACGCAATCCGGCTGCCCGCGCCGGCATTCAGGTAGCCCTGATCCTCGGCCTCGCCTTCATCGAGTCGCTGGTTCTGTTCGCGCTGGTTATTATTTTCGTGAAGGTGGTGTAAGCGAGCTGGCGGTCTCTTGATCTTGATGTGAAAAGCCTCTGCGTGCAGCAGAGGCTTTTTCTTTTGGAGAATCGCCGGGCGCGTCTCACGCAACCCACTCATCGCAAAGTGCGCGATGAATGGGGCATCCGTCTTTCCTGAGACCTGAGACCTGAGACCTAGGACCTGAGACCTTGCTTTAGGTGGTCTTTCGTTCGCCGTCCCAGTCGACAGCGCGATTGTCGGGGATTCTTTGCAAGGCCTCGACCAGAACGCGGCGCAGGCGGTAGCGGCTGTCGAGGTCCATGCCGACGAACTCGAAGCCGATTTCATTGACGCGGGCACGGCGCAGGAGAACCTCGCCGCGGATTTTTTTCACGCCCAGCGAAATTTCGACGTGGGCTTCGGACCCGACACGGAGATTGTCGTTGCGCGTGCCCATGCCGCCGCCCAGGCTCATCTCACGCATCACAATGTTCGACTTTCCCCAGGAACTGGAAAGAGTGGCGGAGAGAGTGCGCGGCAGGACGATGCGCTCGTACCGGCGCTGCCGGACCCAGGGGCATCCCGGACCGGAATCGAGCGGAGCGATGGCGAGCTCGCCAGCCTCCAGGCCGCTTTCGATCAGAGCCTGGGTGCCGTGGCGGGGATCGATCTTCGATAGCGCCTGAATGGCGGCGATGCGCAATTCGCGGTGCTGGCTATAACCGAAAAATTTCTTGTCGTCGACGATGGAGCGCAGCACCGGGACAGCCTCGCTCTCGCGCAAACGGCCGAGCGATTCAATGGCTTTCAATTGCACGAACGGAGGACGGTTCTGAGCTTCGCCAGCGGTGGCGAGGGCGATCAGGCTGGAACTGGCGTTGTGGTCCTGGCTCATGCCAATCTCGTCAATGGCCTCGGGCAGGATGAGCGGGTCGAGCAGTTCGAGCAGTTCGAGCAGGGTGCGTCCGCGATCGGGCGCGGCGCCGTATGCGATTTGGCGGACGATGACGTCCTGGTAGAAGCGGTTGAACTCACCCATGCGGGCGGGCAGCAATTCCAGCAGCGCGGTTACGGCGAGGCGGCTCAACAGGCCGACGGTGGAGGCAGCCTGACGGGGCTGGCCGAAGCGCAGAATGTCGCGCAAATCGTCGATGGCGGGTTGTCCCAGTTCGCCGACGATTTCGACAATGCGGTCGCATTCGACACGCCGATGGGCGCGGAAGAAACGGTCGGCCAGGTGTTCGACGGAAGTTTTCGGAAGCTTCTGCAGGACGTTGATCAAATCCTCAGGCGCCTGATCGGCATTGATGGCTTCTTCGATCATCTCGGGCAGGCGATTCTCGATGCCGACGCGGGAGCGGAGATCCTGCCCCAGCGCAGGCCGTTCGTGGGCCACTCTTTCGAGCGAGTCGCAGAGTTCGGCGACGGCTTTGTATTTTTTGCGGGTGCAGGCCTCCTGCCCGAAACGCGCGAACGCGGCGCCCAGCAGACTCTGGATCTCTGTATCGTTCTCCGTCCCCAGTTTCTCGGCGATCAGGGCCAAGGCATTGGGCATGACTTCATCGGGCGCGGTGGCATAGAGGTCGGCGAGTTGAGAGAGGCCAGTGGCCGTCTTGCGGCGGGGATCGGCATCCTTGGCGTCGAGGCCACTGCAATAGTTGGCAAGAATCTTAGCCGCGATCTCATTGTCGTCGCGTTCAAAAAGGAGTTCCACGAACTGGCGGATGTTGCGGGGCGGCACGCAGGCGGCCTCGCTGGAGAGCAGAACGCTTTTCTTGCCAGCTTCCGGAATCTCAGCCCAGAACATCCGGTCCAGAATGTCGGCATGGGACTCAACCAGCACGCCCGCTTTGGATAATTTGTCTTCCTGAACGCGCAGGATCTGCCGCAGCGTATCCATCTGCCGGCTCATGTGCTCCATCATCTCGTGCACGGCGTTGACCTTGACATCGCCGCGCTGATAACGGTCGAGGGCAAACTTGATGGCCATGTTCTCGGCGGCCTTCATCAGCAGCGGAGTGTCGTTGCCGTCGCTGGGTTTGTTCTGAGTGGCCTGCGCGGCCAGACTTTCGAGCAACTGGGCGAGATTGACCTTGGCGCCCTCGGGAGCATTGCCCAATTCGACCTTGAGATTTTCGTGGGACGAGTCGGGATTCTGCATCGCCTGACCAAAATGCGTGAGCAGGCGAATGGTCTGGATGACCTCCTCTTCCTGTAAAGGAACGACGCCGCCGGTCCAAGTTCCACCCGACGAAGTTCCGCCGGACGAGCCCGCGCCGATCCCGGCGGGAATGGGGACGCTGGGAACACTGCCGAGTGGCGCGCCGCCGGGCGTGCCGGAACCGCTGGTGCTCGCTCCCTGGGCAGCAGCGATCAACTGCAAGAGCTTCTGCGGGTCATTGAGCCACTGTTTGAATTCGGGGCCGAGCGACTGGGCAGCGAGTTGCGCCGCCATGGAAATCTCACCCGTGGCCGGGTCGGCGGCCACGAACTTGACCTCGTTGATGCGGATGGAGGAGTCCTTATTATCGCCGAGGGTTTCCTTAATCTGCTTGGCAAAGTCCTGCGCTTTGGAGCCGCCCATGGCAAAGGCGCGCACCAGCCGGGTAAAGTCTTCGAGCGTGACCTTGCTGGAAAACATGATGCTCGATAAGCCGGCCGCATTCAGCAACTGTGCGAAGCTGCGCTCCGCCTGTCCGGCTTCGAGCGGGATGCCATCGAGCAGAAGTTTGTTGTCGGAGACGCCGAGCAGAAAACCCGTGTCGCTGTTCTTGGGCAGTGCCTGCTGCAGTTCGTTCCAGGTGCTCTCGAACTGGCCCTCGGTGCGCTTGTGGGTGACGCCATACAGCCGGGTGTACTTGACCAGAATATTAAGGCTGTGCAGGAAGGACCGAGCGGACGCATTGCGGCTGGCATCGGTTTGGACCGCGTTAACGATAACAGCCTCCTCTCAGTAAAGAGTCCTGTAAATAAGACTAAGCGGGAAGGTGACCTAATGCACGATTACGGAGGTAATTGGGCGAATGGTAGGGTCGGTGGTTGCAATAACACGGAGGGACAGGTCCTTTGGGATGGGGCGCGCTACACTGGTGACGCTGGGGCAGTCGCCAGTTGCCAGGACCCAGTACCCAGATGAAGATTGGCGTGCTTTTTTTTGGAGTTTTGAAGGATTTGCGCGGGCGATCGGCCGAGACCATCGATCTGCCCGAAGGGGCACGAGTGCGCGAAATACTCTTCCATTACGCGCGCGAGGTTCCACGGTTGGAAGCGATGCTTCCGTCCCTGGCGATTTCCGTGAATCGTGAGTACGCCGAAGTGGACCGCGCGTTGTGCGACGGCGATGAGGTCGCGCTGTTGCCGCCAGTGAGCGGTGGGTCGGCCGACGAAGTGCGAGGTACCGAGGTGCAGATCGGCGAAGTCAGAATTGTTCGCGACCGAATCGACGCGCAGGGTGTGGTGGGGCGCTTGAAGCGGCCGGAAGATGGCTCGGCGGCGATCTTCGAAGGCGTGGTGCGGGACAACACGCGTGGGCGGCGCACGCTCTATCTGGACTACGAAGCCTACGAAGCGATGGCGCTGCAACAGATGGAATCTCTGGCGCTGGAGGCGCGGGAACGTTTCGGGGTGCGGGCAGCGTCGATCGTCCACCGGCTGGGGCGGCTCGAAATTGGAGAGACGAGCGTGCTGATCGTGGTGGCGGCCGCCCACCGGAACGCGGCGTTTGAAGCGTGCCGCTGGATCATTGACACGCTGAAGAAGACGGTGCCGATTTGGAAGAAAGAACACTTTGAGGATGGAGCAGTGTGGGCCGACGGGGAGCCGTTTCCCGAAGAAATTCAGCAGCCGCGAGGCACAGCGGGGAAGCAGACAGCATCATAAAGAGTGACTTCCGAATGAAACGAATCACAAAAGAGCTCCGAGCTGCGAGCCGCGAGCTTCGCGCGAAAACTGCCGGGCTCGTAGCTCGTAGCTCGCAGCTCGTGGCTTGCGTATTGACCTGTGGCTTGATCGTTTGTGTCAATGCCCCGTTGCTGGCCGAAGATCCGGACACCACCATCAAGGTCGACGTGAAGCTGGTGAATGTGTTCGTGACCGTGACCGATGCCCGCGGGGCTCCGGTGGCGAACCTGCAGAAAGAAAACTTTGTGCTGAAGGAAGACGGCAAAGAGCAGAAGATCGCCATCTTCGACAAGGAATCGGCGTTGCCGCTGTCGATTGTGCTGGGAGTCGATACGAGCCTGAGCACCAGAAAAGATCTGCCGCTGGAGTTGATCTCAGCGCGCAAGTTCGCGCACACGATCGTGCGGCCACAGGATGGGCTGGCCGTGTACAAGTTCAGCGAGACCGTAAGCCAAATGGTGCCGTTTACATCCGATTTGAAGAAGATCGACTCCGGAATCGACCGCGAGCGCAACGGCGCGGCAACGGCGCTGTACGATGCGGTTTTTCTGGGATCGCACGCCCTGAGCCGGCGGCAGGGAAGAAAAGTGATGGTGGTGATCACCGACGGCGGTGACACGATGAGTCAGGTGGATTACAAAGAGGCGCTGCGCGCGGCGCAGGAGGCGGAGGCCATCATTTACAGCATCATCATCGTGCCCATTGAAGCGGATGCGGGACGAGAGGAGGGCGGCGAGCACGCGCTGATCCAGATCTCATCGGACACAGGCGGAAAGTATTTCTACGCCACCTCGGCGTCGCAACTGGACGACGCATTCAAGAAAATCAGCGACGAACTGCGAACGCAGTATTTGCTGGCGTATTATCCGGCGCAGCGCTATTCGAATTCGGACTTCCGTCAACTACGCGTGGATTTGACGAATGCGCCGCCAGGCGGCCCTTTTCAATCGCACTATCGCGCGGGCTACTACACGCACAAGGGGACTTTCTGAGGCTGTCTAATTTCGTGTAGAGACGTGGCTTGCCGCGTCTCGGCGGATTACGGCAAAGTGAGACGGAGCTAGCCCCATCTCTACGGGACATGAAAACGCATACATCGCGCCGGGGAAGTGGGCGCATCTAGTAAACTGTTCTATTCAAATTGCAGTGGAAACTTTAAGACCTTAGACGCGGAATCGCTTCCAGGTTCTACTTGAGGTTCTGCCCCCAGGAGAGTCACTTTGTTCGATTGCTCGGGCTTGCGTGTTCGTCGTTCCCTGCTTATTGGCTTATTGCTGGTTGTAGGTGCCTTCACGGTGTCGTTGTGGGCGCAGAACGAAGCGGAGACCTCGGAAAATCCCACCACCGGAACCATTCGGGGCACGCTGCTCGATGACGTCGGCGCTCCCGTGGAGGCGGCCCGCGTCTTGTATAGCTCGTCGGCGACGGAAACCCGTGGTGTGACCCGCTCCGGCAAGGACGGCAAGTATGTTTCCGAAGCCCTGCCGCCGGGCGTTTATGTAGTGCGCGTGGAAGGCCGAGACATGGTGCCGGTCGAAAGCACCGTGACCGTGGTGATGGGCGCGTCCGTCGCGGCCGACTTCAAGCTGGACTGGATCAATCCCGGACCGGTGCGACTGGAGAGCGAGTTCACTGGCGACGCTCCCGATACCTTGCCGATCGACGGCCGGAACTATCTGAATGCGGGACGGATTGAGCTGGGTGTGCAGGCGGTGGATGGAAGAGCTCTCGATCCGGGCAAGAGCGGCTTTCAATCGCTTTCCATCGACAGTCAACTGGGACGCACGACGCACTACGACATGGATGAAGTCGAGGTCATGGATGAGACCAAAGGCGCAGCCACCATGAACCTCCCAGCGGAAGCGGTGCGCGACGTGGTCGTCACGCAGGGCATGCCGGAATTGTTTCAGTCGCTCAACGCGGCCGGTTCGGTCCGGGTCACCACGCGCTCGGGCGGAGATGAATTCCACGCCAACCTGTTTGGAAATCTGCGCGACCAGGTCCTAGGCCTTGCCGGATTTCCCGCTGGCAATTCGGATTACAGCCGCCAGCAGTATGGATTTGGGGCGGGCGGCGCGGTGATCAAAGACAAGGCGTTTCTATTCGTCGGCGGTGAGCGCACCAATCAGGATGGTTTTTGGCCGATGTCGTCCGCGGATTTGATTTTGCCCACGGCGTCCGAAGCTTCTTCAGGAGTTTTCAACGAAAGCGGCCTTCAGAGCGCGTATTTTCGCGAGAACATGTTGACGGCGCGGTTCGATTACAACTTCAGCGACGACATGAGGGGATTTGCGCGCCTCAGCTACGATAACGCCAACGGGATCGGCCCCTCGGACAGCCTGTCGGATTTTCGCAACCAGATCAATGTTCCGGCGGCGGTGTTAGGCCTCGATTGGAACCGCGGACGATTTGTGAACAGTGCGCGCTTCGGCGTTCAGAAGATGGTGAACGCGGTCAATCCGGCGCTGGGCGATTCCACGATTCTGCCCGCCGCGCCGTTCCACATGCAGATCGGATCGTTCGCCCTCGGGCCAACCGTTGCCGGTCCCCGGCAGACGATTCAGCGCGATCTTTTCGGGCGCTACGACGGCAGCACGAATTACAGGGTGAAGCACACGCTACGCTTCGGGGGAGCGATTCATCGCATCACCCAGGGAGATTTCTATCTGCCCGGAGACAATGAACCATCGGTGACCAGTTCGAACGGACTGGCCGTGATCGATGCCATCAACAGCAATCCGGCCCTCTTTCCGCTCTACCCCGGCGATCCCCGCGGAGCGGCGGACAATCCGTTGAACTATCCCGTGGGCACGTTTACGATTTTCAACGGCCTCGGAAACTTCAGCGAGAACCCGGCCTTCAACCGCTCGACGGGCGGTCACTTCGACACCCGCTTCGAGGGCTACGCGGGCGATACCTTCAACGTGATTCCGAACGTGAATCTCAGCATTGGCGTGAATTATGTGCTGGACACCGGGCGTACTAACGGCGGCTTGCCGCCCGTGCCCTGTTCGGCGATCAACACGACGATCGTGCAGACTCCACCCTGCACCACCGGCTACATTCTCGATCAATTCGATCTGCTTTCGCAGCAAAGCGAGGGCCTGGGCGCGTCGCTCGGCCGGCGCGTCACCGAACCGGATCACAATTTTGCGCCGCAGTTGGGTCTGGCGTGGGATCCCGGACACAATGGGAAGACCGTGGTCCGGGCGAGCGTCGGAATGTTCTACGACAATTTCCTGCTGCAAAATACCTATCAGGATCGCATCAACCGCCTGTCAAACGGGCAATATAACCGCAGCCTGACACTGTGTCCGACGGGATCGGCGCTCTTTCCCGATGGATCGGTGGTGAATTCGGTCGCCGCGGATCAAGTTTCCATCTCGCAGATCTGTGGTCAGCCGATTGGCGGAACGATTGTCAACGCGGCGAATCAGCCGGTGGTCGTATCGCAGGCCATTCAGGACTTGCAGTCGCAGTTCCTGGCGGCGCAATCGGCGGTCACAGGCGGCCCTAACGTCTACTCGTTGGCGAACAGCATAGCCAATTTTGGCGGGATGCTCGCGCCCGGTTTCAAGACGCCGCGCGTGGTCCACATTTCCGGTGGAATGCAGCATCAGATCGGGGAACGCGGCATGTTTTCCATCGACTACCTGCGCGAGATCGGCTCGCAGTTTCCGCTGGGAATCGATACCAATCACGTGGGCGGTGCAAACTATCTGACCGACGGCGACAATCCAAATCCCGTGCTCAATAACTACGCATCCGAACTGTCGGCGATCAGCGCGACGGTGGCGGCGGCGGGATGCGCGCCGGCGACATCCTCGGGCGCCAGTTCGCAGGGGGCTGTGACTTGCTATTTGGCCAATGTGCCCACCGCGAGCATCGCCGATTTTGCGCGCAATGGTCTGGATTCGTCGAATGCGTTCTGCGGACCGTTCCCCTGCCCGGTGTTAGGCAAGCAACAGGCCGCGTTCGGCGGAGTCAATCCGGCGGTAGGATCGAACGTCATGTTCTTTCCCAGCGGGCAATCGAAGTACACCGCCGTGCAGATGTCCTACCACGGGGTCACCGGAGATAACCCGCTGCGCCGCGTGCGCCGTCTGGACGTGGCGATTTCGTATACCCTGTCGCGCTATCGCAGCAACCTGGCCGAGCCGAACGGCAGCGGCGGAGATTATTCATTGCTCAACGTGGCCGAGGACTACAACCATCCCCACCGCGGATATTGGGGCAGCTCGGGGATGGACCGCACACACCAGTTCACCTTCATTCCGACCGCGGATTTGTCCTACGGGCTGCGCCTTTCGAGCATCGTTCATATTGCGTCGGCGCTTCCGTTGAGCGCTTACATTCCGCAGCAGGATGGCGGCGGCGTGCCCGGTGAGATCTTCCGCAGCGACCTTACCGGCGATGGTACCGTGGGCGACCTATTGACCGGAACGTTTATCGGCGGCACGGGGAAATACAACACCACCAATGTCAACAAGGCCATCGAGTATTACAACAACAACGTCGCCGGAAGGTTGACCCCAGCGGGCCAGACGCTGGTGCTTAGCGGCCTGTTCACCAGCCAGCAACTGTCGGCGCTGGGCGCTTACGCGCCTCTTATTCAAGGGACGCCGGAGCATTATGCGGAAGCGACTTGGCTGAAGACGATGGATCTGCGGCTGACTCGGCCCTTCCAGGTTGGCGAGAGGGTGAAGCTGGAGCCGAATGTCTCCGTGTTCAACGTCTTCAACTGGGCGAATTTCGGAGGTCCGGGAAACCAGTTAAGCGGGGTGCTCGACGGCGCTCCCGGCAGTTCGCTGAACAACGTGAGTTCCGCGGGATACTGCGGCACGACCGTCAACTACTGCACCTCGCGCCTGGACCGGGTTCTGCCCGGTTCGGGCACCTACGCGAACGGGGCTCCCAGGCAAATCGAGTTCGGGGTGCGAATCACGTTCTAGCGCTCTCGTCGGCCAACCGGCCTCGGAACGAAAATAGCCCAGCGCTTCAGCGCTGGGAAAATCGGAAAGTCGGAACGAAAACAGCCCTCAGCTGCTTTTTCAGCACTGGGAGAAGTGAAAAATAGGATTCGAAAATAGCCCAGCGCTTCAGCGCTGGGAAACGCTCTCTAGGGTTTCCGCCGCCCGCTGCGGTTCACGCCGCTCGTCAGTCAATACACTTGCACTTCGCGCCGGTGTGCTGCCGCAAATGTGCAAAGGTTTTGCCTTTCCAGCACTGTTTGGTAATTTTTTTCGCCGAATCGCGATTTTAGTCTTGACTTAGATTCGGAATACGCTAAGCTTCGATTGTCAGCGCGAAACACTACACCCCACGTAGAAGCCGCGCTGGGCAAGGGTTTTCAGCCTTTCGCAAATCAAATCCAACAAAACTTCCAGGAGAATACATACAATGAAGAAAATGTTAATCGTCTTTTGCGCACTTGCGCTGATCAGTGCGGTTGCGAGTGCACAAAGCAAAAGCTTACGTAGTAGCGCCGCACAACCAAACGTCCAGGCTCCGCAGCCGGCATATTGCGCTCCTTGCCTGTTTTACTCGGGCGACTTCGATCCCAACAACGCGGTCGCGAACGCGTTATTCAACGCCAATACAACTTTCGGCGAGGGGCAGGCCTATGTTGCGATTGCACCTGCAGTCACGACATCAACCAACAAGCACGGTGTGGTTAAGGTTTCGAAGACCGCGACCGTGACCCAGCTTGTGTTTAACGAATTCGCCACTGGCCTTTCCGATTTCACCGGCTCGACTTACGACATCCGGACCGATCTAGCCGCCGGCTACGGCGGGACGGAGGTTAAGACCGGCACCTGCGCGTCGTCGAGCGCTACGGCTACAGGCAGGACAGCCTTCAGTCTTAACGAATACTCCTTCTCCTGCACGTTTGCAGGAGTTGCACTCAAGGCAGGGACGGAATACTGGGTCAATGTCACGCCGAACTTTAACGATGGCGATTACGCGTATTTGTCTGATTCGGAAGACCAGCCGCCACTCAACGCTTTTAACTCCGGCGACGGTGGCCTCTGGGGCAATGTTGGCGATGGCTCGTACTTCCAGGGCCCAGCGACGTTCGGCGTAACTTGGGGAGAGGCTGCGAACATTGGGGATTATGGTATGGATGAATTCTCAATCGCAGTTGTGGGTACTTACTAAACAGTTGTTGTTTCACAGCGAAGAGCTCTACAGCGAAAAGAACAATGCAATCGGCTCCCTCTCTTAGGGGGAGCCGATTGTGCTTTGCGGCAGGGCGACTGCTTCCCGGCGCGCCCCAGTCGATACACTTGCACTTCACTGCCGGTGTGCTGCTGCAAATGTGCAAGGGTGTTTCCTTTCCAGTATTTGTTGGTAATGTTTTTCGCCAAATCGCGACTATTGGCTTGACTTCGTTTCCAGATACGCTAAGCTTCGAATGTCAGCGCGAAACACTACCCTCCCCGAGTAGAAACCGCGCTGAGAGCGGGTCACACGACCATCCCCCAATTGTGACAAAACTTCCAGGAGGAATTCCTTTGAAACTGAAAAGCTTGTTGGTAATCACCCTGTTCGTCGTTCTCGGCTGCGGCTTTGCCTCGGCGCAGACCTTCGGCTTCGCATCGACCGGCAGCGGCCTGTATTGCGACTATGAAGTCTTGAACTTCGCTTCAGCCCTCGGTCCGGATGTGATTCAGGGCGATGAAAACCTAACCAGCGGCTGCGGCTCGGCTATGAATGCCACCATCGCTGGCTTTAAGGGCAGCATCCCTGCCTCGGCTGGTCTGCCGGTTTCCGGCGCTGGCGCCATTTACGGCTCCAACATCTACGACGCGTTCGCTGAAGGCTACACTGGCGCGCAGTGGACTGTGTTCACGGCCCTGAAGTGCAACAAGTTCAACCCGAAGACCGCCAAATTCACCGGCAAGTATAGCTGGATCGGTATCGCCAGCGTCAGCGACTATGTATTCGGCGACAACTACGGCTACCTGTACTGCGGCGTTCCGGGCGCCCACAGCGACTCTGTCAGCCGCGGAACGACCGCTGGCAAAGTTGCCCTGCTCCAAGGCAAGAAGTAACAATTCTCGATTGCTGTACTTTTAGTTAAGGGCCACGCTGATTCACAGCGTGGCTCTTTTTTCGTATGATTGAAGAACCAAATTAAGAGGAAATTCGCCGATGAATCGATCGCTCGCCGTCCTGCTCCTCGCAGGCTGCGCTACTTTGCAAGTGCAAGCACAAGTTCAAATTCGAGATCGACACCAAGCACAGGCTCCATCCGTGCAGGCGTCAACGGAGCAAGCTCCCGAGCCAGAACAGAAACCGGCTGATCAAACTACGGATCAGAATCCCCCGCAACCCGCGGCAGAGAATCACCCGGCCGAGTCAGCCCCGCCTGCGACAGCCCAGACCGACTTTCCATTGGATCGGTTCAAGGAATTTTCCGCGATCATGACGGGCGGCCCTCTTCCGGGCGGCGACTGGGAAGGGCATATCTACCGTTCCGGCGACCTGATGAGGATGCAGGGCCAGCAACAAGCGCCCACCTTCATGATCACGGATTTGATGAAGCAGCAAACGCACGGCCTCTCGGCCACCGGATGCATCAAGTTCAATTATCCCTATTCCCGTGCCTATCCCTTTATGCTGGCGGGACCCGACAAAAAATACGAGCTGGCTCCAGTTGGAGAAGAGACGGTCGACGGCCATCAATGCCGGATCGAAGACCTTACGATCACTTCCCCGAAACTTCAACAGCCCCTCAAACTCAGGCTTTGGGAAGCGGAAGATCTGCAGGGTTTTCCGGTCAAGATCGAGAACCTTCGCTCCCATCGGACCATCCAGTACAAGAACGTAGTGCTCGGCCCTCAGGATCCCACCCTTTTCATCTATCCGACCCATTGCCAGCGAACGGAAGGGATGACAAAGAAGGCCAAGCAAGCCCCGCCCGGAAATTCGAAAAAATAATCCCAACAAAAATGAGTTCGAAAACAGGAACCCGCATTCGTGTCCGTGGTGATGAAGGGTTTCTCGAACCGGCCCACAACCGCATAGTCGCGCGAATTTCGGAGACAGCGCACTGGTTTATAATTTGTGATTGCAAGAAAACAGATCGCTCTACATTCACAGATTACCAACCGTGGATTTCCAGAAGAGGATGTTCAGCATGTTCGTGCTTCGTTGGCTTTTGTGTGTCGTGATCTTGGCAGCAGCCGCGCTCGGTGAAAACCAGCCCGACGCGCCCAAACCGGATGCATCGGCGACTCCCGTATATCCCAATACGATCTTGATCACGCTCGACACCACCCGCGCCGATCGCATGGGATTCATGGGCTCGAAACGGGGCTTGACGCCGAACCTGGACGCGTTGGCGCGGCAGTCCGTGGTGTTTACTCGCGCCTACTCGCAGGCTCCACTGACCGACGTTTCGCACGCGACCATGCTCACCGGCACCTATCCGCAGTACCACCAGGTACTCACTTTTCCCATCCCTCTGGGCAAGGACCTGCCCTGGCTGCCCGAAGTCCTGAAGTCCCACGGATACCACACCGGAGCTTTTGTTGGCTCTTTGGCGCTCGACCCCTCCTGGGGCGTTCCCGGCTTCGAGCGTGGGTTTGACACTTACAATGCCGGCTTCACTTGGGAGAACTATTCGCCAACGACCCGCTACCAGACTACCCAGCGGCGCGGAAGCGAGGTGGTGGAGCGCGCTCTGGCGTGGCTCAAGCAGCGGCCGCCCGGTCCGTTCTTTCTATGGGTGCATGTGTTCGATGCCCACGATCCCTACAACCCGCCCGAACCCTATAAAACGCGCTATGCCAAAGCGCTGTATGACGGAGGCATTGCCTACGAGGATGCCGTGATGGGGAAGCTCTTTAAGGAGCTGAAAGCGCGCGGTCTTTACGACGGGGCGGTGATTGCGGTAACTGCTGATCACGGCGAGTCGCTCGGGGCCCATGGCGAAGACACTCACGGGATTTTTCTTTATGACGAAACCATTCATGTGCCGCTCGTCATCAAGCTGCCGCTGGGAGACGCGCGCGCGGCCGCCAAACGGGTCGACGACCGGGTGGAACTGGTGGACATTATGCCGACGCTGCTCGGAACGGCGGGGATCGAAGTACCGAAAGAAGTGCAGGGAGTTACGTTGTTGCCATTGATGAAGCCGGGACCGGAAGACGAGGCGACGGCGGAAGCCTGGCGCGACCGGGGCGCCTATGCGGAATCCGATTACGGGCATCTGGCTTTTGCCTGGAGCACGGAGCAGTCGTTGCGGACCGGAAAGTATTTGTATATTCAGTCGCCGCGCCGCGAATTGTATGACGTAAGCGTGGATACCAAGGCGGCGCGCAACCTCGCCTCCGCATCCCCCGCCGTGGCGGACACCTTGTCAGCCAGATTGCAGGCTTTCATCCAGACGACCACCAACACCAAGGAAACCCCGAAGACCATAATGGACGACACCAGGGCCCGTAAGCTATCGGCGATGGGATACGTCGCCACCGGCAACAACCCTGCTTTCTCCACCTCCCCGGATCGAGGCGCCGATCTCAAGGATAAAATCGCAATTGCCAATACCGCCCACGAGGTCACCAATATCCTTCAGGACTGGAAATGCAAAAAAGCGATGCCGGTGCTGCGCAAGGCCATCGCCGAGGATCCCAACATTTCTCTTTTCCATTTCTATCTGGGCGGATGCTACATGGAGGATAAGGACTACGAAAAAGCAATGCCCGAATTGCGCGCGACCGTGAAACTGGATCCGTCTTTCACCTCGGCGGAGATGAACCTCGGCCGGACATTGATGACTCTCCACTACTACGATGCTGCCATACCTGTGCTCGAGCACGTTGTGACCATGGTGCCGAGACTGTTGGACCCGCACATTTACCTGGTGGTGGCCTACGCCAAGACGAACCACGTGCCGGAGGAAATCAAGGAGTGCAGGAGGGTGCTGCAGACCTTACCAGACCACTTTGGAGCCAATCTGAATCTGGGACAGTTCTTGGCACAGTCGGGAGACCTGCAGGGCGCGCTACCAAGTCTGCAGAAGGCCGAGTCCCTTCGGCCCGACGATCCCATTCCCCACATGTCTCTCGCTGATGTTTATGGGCAGTTGGGACGGGAAGAGGATGCGAAGCGGGAGCGAGCGGAAGCCGAACGCCTGGGCGCGATTCCAGTCGGCTCCAACCCGGACGCGGTGCCGAACGCCAGCAAGCCGGACCCGCAGTGACAAGCGTGTGAGATAGGAAACAGAGCAGCGGGTGAACGGCAAAACCGCGCGGCCGTTTCGTCTGGTTCGAAACCCGAACTCTTCCACCGTCTTCTGGCGCTCTTGAACGCGCGTCAGCCAATCCATCTGCACTTCGGCGCTGATATTTTGCGGCAAGAGCGCAAAGTTTTTACCTTTCTATTACTTTTTAATTTTTTTTTCGCCGAATCGCGATTATAGTCTTGACTTCGTTTCGGAATGCGCTAAGCTTCCGTGGTCAGTGCGAGACCCTAAATTTCCCCCAGTAGAATCCGCACTGAACAAGGTTGTACAACCTTCACAATTGTGGACAAAACTTCCAGGAGGATTCCTTTGAAACTGACTAGCTTGCTGGTAATCACTCTCTTAGTCCTTGGCTGCGGCGCTGCTTTTGGGCAGACCTTCGGCTTCTTGTCCGCCGGCGGCATCGGCGAGTATTGCAACTACGAACAGCTCACCAACAACGGTGCTGACACATACACGGGCATTGACAACACGACCGCCGCATGCGGCTACCCGCTCAATGGCACCATCGGCGGCTTTGGCGTCAGCGTTCCTGCGTCCTTGGCCGCTGGTTTACCGGTGACTGGCAAAGGCGTTGTTTACGGCGACAACATTTACGACGCGGGCTCCGAAGAGTACACTGGCGAGCAGTGGTCCGTGTTTACCCAGCTGCACGCTTCCAGGCTGATTGGTCACTACGGCTGGGTCGGCATTGCCAGCTTCAGCGGCTTCTTTGTTGGCGACAACTATGGTTTCCTGACCAACAACATTCCAACTGGCGAAGCCGCTTCCCGCGGTACCTCAGCAGGCAAAACTAACCTTAAGGATGTTAGGGATGTTAAGAAATAGCGTCTCACGATTCTAGGGGTTTTCAGTTCGGCCACGCTGATTCACAGCGTGGCCGTTTTTCTTGTATTCTGTACGATGAGAAGCCGCTGTTTGTCATTCGCTGATCGCTATTCGCCAGGACGAGGAGACGCAGATCGTCCTGCGATTGCCGAAAAGCGAGCAGCGAACGACGAACTGCGAATAACGACCAACGAACAGCTTAAGAGGACAGCAACCGATGCATAGATCGTTCGCCATCCTGCTCCTGGCAGGCTGCGCTACTTGGCAACTGCAAATACAAGGATGGGCACAAGCGCCATCAGCGCAGAAGTCGGCGGAGCAAGCTCCCCCGGCAGAACAGAAATCAGCGAATCAAAATCATCTGCCAGAACAAACGCCACAGACACCGGATAACCACACGGACGTGCCGGCGAGCCCGCCGGAGCAGGCGGCAGCCACGCAGCCAGCGCAAACCGGCTTTCCGCTGGATCGGTTCAAAGAGTTTTCGGCGATCATGACTCGAGACCTTCTGCTCGGGGGCGATTGGGAGGGGCATATCTACCGTTCAGGCAACCTGATGAGAATGGAGGGCAGGGAACAACGCAACTACCTGATCACGGATTTGGTAAAGCAGGAAACGCACGGCGTTGCGGCCCCCGGGTGCTTGAAGCTCGATTATCCCTATACCCGTTCCTTTCCCTTTTATTTGACCGGATCTGACAAGAAGTACGAGCACATTCCGGTTGGAGAAGAGACGGTGGACGGCCATGTGTGCCGGGTGGAAGACGTCATTATCTCTTTTCCAAAACGACCGCCCGCCAAGCTCAGGTTTTGGGAGGCGGAAGATCTGCAGGGTTTTCCGGTCAAAATCGAGCTTCGTACTACCAACATCCATCGCAGCATGGAGTACAAGAACGTAGTCCTGGGCCCTCAGGACCCCACCCTCTTCGTCTATCCCAACCAATGCCAGGAACTCATGCCAGATGTGGGGAGTAAGCACAAGTAAGCGCTGGCCGTAAGTTCGAAATGAGCTGTCCGTCGCTCTCGTCCGCCAACGGCTGTCGCTGGCCGCATCTGTAGCCTGCAGTTTGTAACCTGAGCTGTTTTCTGATTGCTCCCTGGGAATCGCAATTTTCAGAGCAGGATGTTAAGCGCGTTTGTGCCGACAGCACTATGGCTGCGGAGCTCTGCCCCGCCGAATTATGCGCTAACACTCAGGACGTTGCCGGAATTGCTCTGAGTCTGACTCGTCGCGTTGGAATTGAGCAGGTTCAGAATGAGCTCGTTATTGCTCTGCTGGTTGAGGTTGATGGTCAGTTGCTCGGTGGAATTCCCGTGTACTGCGCTGATTGAAACCGTCGTTCCCGAGCTTCCGCTGTCGAGATTGATTGTGACTTTTTCGGGAGAAGCGGACGAAGAGCCATTTTCCTGAAGGTTGATAACGAGTTCCGGAGTTGTCGATCCACGCGATGCACCGGTGCTGGAAGCGCCTCCCAAGTTCAAGTCCGAGTTCAAATCAATGATGATCTCGGGAACGCCCGAGCCGGTTGAAGTTGTGCCAGTAGCTGGAGGCAAAGCGACGGTCGATGACGGCAGTTGCGCCGACGGCCAAGCGGGTACCGGACCAATAGTGCCCGAACCGTAGGCTGAGATGACTTGCTGGTTTTGCCCGCCGAAAGAGCTGGCAAGACTGGCATAGGCCGACTGCGCCAAGGAGAGATTCCCCGACTGCAGAGCTTGACCGATGGCCTGAAAATCCTGGGCGCGATCGGCATTCTGAAATGGTTGTCCATTTTTATTGGGACCGCTCTGTCCGAGTGCGGTCAGGGTGTTGAAGTCCTGCTGCGCTGCGCTCTGGTTGCCGGCTTGCATATCCTGTCCCAGTTGAGTGAGATCGGCTTGCCGCTGCTGGCGGTAGGCTTGCAGTTGCTCGAAGATCGAAGGCGTGCTGCCGATTGCGGGCGTGTAGTTGCTGTTAACGTTTATGACCGCGGATGGAGCGGCCTGCGCTGAAGTTGACGACGCGTTTTGCTTGCTGGCAAGCGTAGCAAAGGCTGCCTGCGCTCCGTCCAGGTCGCCGGCTTGCAAGTCCTGGCCGATGGTTTCGAAAGCCTGGGCGCGAGTGGACTTGGAAAAAGGTTCGGAATCCGCGAATGGTCCGCTTTGCCCGAGCGTAGCCAGAGCGTTGTAGGCTTGCTGCGCGCCGTTCAGATCCCCGCTCTGAAGAGCGCTGCCGAGCTGCTTAAGATCGACCTGACGGTTCTGGTAGAAGCTCTGGAGTTCCTGAAAGATCGACTGGCCGGAAACTGCCGCAGTGGACATTAGCTCTTCTCCCGAGCGCAAGTTCACAATCGGGACTCGATTGCCGCTCTACCAACTTCATCGGTTAAACGGGGAGAGACTTTAGCGAAAAGCGGGTGGTTACGAATGGACGATTCGAGACGCAACCCGAGTAAGGGCGAGGCAGGCGCAACTGACCTGAGGATGCTTCCCGCGTTTCGGTTGTGTTGCAGTTTGAACCGGTTTTGAAAGGGAACGGCTTCAGCCGTGCCGTATGCGTCGTATTTTCCTTAAGGCTTTAGCCGTTGCGGGACGCCAATCTTCAGACTGACCCACTTCCCGCGTTTCCTCCCATTTTCCTTTTTTCGGTTCGGCCATTATAATCGCCATTCGCCGTAATCCGGTACAAGTGTTGACGGAAGTCCAGCCCTCCCAGGGGAGTACATCGTCCCTGACGGGCGGGCTCCCGGTCACACCCTGGTGGACAGTCCGATCCTGTATTTCGGTCAGTCGTGCAACGATTGCATTCCCTGGAGGCGTCATAAGGAACATGAAAAAACTTGTCCACTTTGCTCTGGCAGCGCTCTTTCTTCTGGGCATCTCTTCCGCGCAGAACATTCCGCATATCGATGTATTTGGCGGTTTCTCCTACTACAGCCTTGATGAGCCGGGAAACCCGAGCGATGGTACGACTTCGACCCGGCTCGGTCTAAACGGCTGGGACTTTTCCGCCTCTTTCTTCCGCTACCATCACGTTTCCATCGAGGCAGACCTTAGCGGCCACAGTGTCAGCAATTGCACCTTCAACAATAGTTCCTCTAACTTTAGCTGCAACAATTTCTCCTACATGTTTGGGCCGCGTTATAACGTCAGGGAAGGCCACAAGCTTACGGGCTTTGTACACGCCCTAGTGGGGGAAGACCGGGCCACGGAAAACTCCAGCGGGAGCCCCTTGTCCGATACGTCTTTGGCAATCGGCGCGGGCGTGGGCGTTAATTATTGGGTCTTTCGCCAAATCGGGTTTCAGTTGGGGCCCGTCGATTACATCTACACTCGCCATTTCAGCGACTTTGACCTTCCTAGCCAGGACAACTTCCGCGCCTCGGTCGGAATCGTTTTCCGTTTCGGCGGCGAATCTTCGGGTGAGCCCTCGCCTAAGTCCAGGCCTGCTTCAGCCCCGAGTCAACCACCCCCGACTGTGACTGCCCGTCAACCGGTGCAGCCGGGGCCGACCTCGGTGATTGTGCCGGGCGGGCGCGGGATGGCGATCGCGGCTCTCGGCATCGTGGTTGTGCCCCAGGAATTTGACGGAGCCAAGATTCTCGAGCTCGATCCGGGAGGCGTCGGCGAGATGGCATCCATGAAGGCAGGCGATTTAATCAAGTCTGTCGACGGCAAGCCCATAAGGACGCCGATGGAACTGCTCGCTGAACTCTCGGATAAATCCGGTAAAGTCAAAATCGGCATTCAGCGAGGCGACTTCGCGACGGAGACGCTGATCTTGCTGGGCACTCGCTGAGGATAGCGGAAAGTAAACTGGCGCGCCCGGAGAGATTCGAACTCCCGACCTACAGCTCCGGAGGCTGCCGCTCTATCCAGCTGAGCTACGGGCGCGCTGCGAGTCCGTATAGTGTACATCGCCGACACAGGCGGTCTCAAACGCTGGAGTAGAGACGCGGCTTGCCGCGTCTCCCGCTAACAGCTCAGCAGCCGTCGACCTTCCAAAACCGTTCTTCCTGATAATCGAGCGCCAGCAGGCGATTGCGCGGGTCGTGCCGCTTGCCGCAGTTGGGGCAGGGAATGAAGCTGCGGAGGTGCATTCCTCGCTGGTCGTAATCCGCCGCAACCGCAAAGCTGGCCCCACAACTGCACGGGATCAAGAACATGCGAAGGTTAGCTTTTGGTGGCGTGTTTACGTTCATTTGTGATCGACGGGATTTCATTGTGTTTGTTACTTCGCTCAATCAACCACAAAACAGGATAAAGCAATAGTGAGTAGAGGACTGGGTTCACGACCAGGGGATAGACAAGAACAAGATAGAAGGGAAGCCAAAAATAATCTAGCATCCAAGACCCGACCGGACCCATGAACCAATAAAGGATGAAGTGCTCGCCGCTGTACGCGCGAGCAGGACTTGCCAATACGGCGAGAAGGAAGAGCACCAGGTGGCAGAAAAGAAAAAATATGTAGCTGTGAACGAGCCGCCGCAGCCCAGGATGCGCAGCGAGATTAGTTTTCATTTCCCACCGCCGCCAGCGAACCCTTCTTCCGCCTGTTCGATTGCAAGACCTTCTTGCGCAGCCGCAGAGATTTCGGCGTGACCTCGACAAACTCATCGTCGGCAATAAACTCAATCGCCTGCTCAAGATTGAGATTGCGATAGGGCACCAGCCGGATCGCCTCGTCGGAAGTCGAAGCCCGCATGTTGGTCAATTTTTTCTCGCGCACAATGTTGACGTCGAGATCCGTATCTTTAGCGTTTTCCCCAATGATCATGCCTTCATAAACGTCGACGCCAGGACCGGCAAAAAGCACGCCGCGCTCCTGCAGATTATAGAGAGCGTAGGAGGTCGTAAGCCCAGGCCGATCGGCGATCAGCGCGCCCGTCGGGCGATGCGGAATCTCTCCCTGCCACTCGATGTATCCGGCAAAAAGCGCATTCATGACAATGGTGCCGCGCGTGTCGGTGAGCAGCGTGCTGCGCAGTCCAATCAGCCCGCGGCTGGGAACGCGGAATTCGACGCGCACGCGCCCATAGCCGTGATTGTGCATATTGGCGACTTCGCCTTTGCGCGAGCCAACGTGCTCCATAACGACGCCAACGAATTCTTCGGGAATATCGACGGTGAGGTGTTCGACCGGCTCCATCATTTTGCCAGTATCTTTGTCGCGCTTGGTGACGATCTCGGGCTTGCCAACCATCAGCTCGTAACCTTCGCGGCGCATCATCTCGATCAGAATCGAAAGCTGCAACTCGCCGCGTCCCAGAATCTTGAACGAGTCGGTGCTGCCCGTTTCTTCCATGCGCAAAGAGACGTTGGTGAGCAGCTCTTTTTCCAGCCGCTCGCGCAGGTTGCGCGACGTAACGTAATTGCCTTCGCGTCCGCAAAACGGAGAAGTGTTGATGGTGAACAGCATCGCAATCGTAGGCTCGTCGATAATGATCGGCGGAAGCGGCGCCGGATCCTCCGCGCTGGTAATGGTTTCGCCAATCGTGATGCCTTCGACTCCGGCGACGGCAATGATGTCGCCGAGCGAAGTTTCCGTAATGTCTGTGCGCTTGAGGCCGGAGAAGCTGAACAGCTTGGTAATTTTTGTCTTGTGAAACGATCCGTCGCGCTTGGCAATCGCAACGTCTTCGCCAGTCTTCATAGTGCCGGAGAAAACGCGGGCGATGGCCAGCCGGCCAAGATAGTCGCTGTAATCGAGATTAGCGACCAGAATCTGTAGCGGGCCGTCCTTGTCTCCCTGCGGCGCGGGAATCGTGTCGATGATCGACTCAAATAGGAGACGCAAGTCATCGCCCGCCGCTCCCTGATGCACAGCCGCCGTCCCAGCTTTGGCGTTCGTATAAAGGACAGGGAAATCAAGCTGCTCTTCCTTGGCATCAAGATCGATAAAGAGGTCGTAAACTTCGTTGAGCACTTCCTGCGGACGCGCGTCAGGCCGGTCAATCTTATTGATGACAAGGATCGGCTTGAGGTTCGCTTCCAGCGCTTTGCTTAGCACGTAACGAGTCTGCGGCAGCGGGCCTTCGCTGGCATCAACCAGCAGCATTACGCCATCGACCATCTTAAGCGCGCGTTCTACTTCGCCGCCAAAATCGGAGTGCCCCGGCGTGTCTACGATATTGATTTTTACTCCCGCATAAAACACGGCCGTGTTCTTGGCAAGAATCGTGATGCCGCGCTCGCGCTCCAGATCGTTTGAGTCCATGACGCGCTCGGCGACGGTTTCATTGTCGCGGAACGTGCCGCTTTGGCGAAGCATGGCGTCAACCAGCGTGGTCTTGCCGTGATCCACGTGGGCGATGATGGCGATGTTGCGAATGCTTGAATTCAGATCGAAACTCCTCACTGGTTGCCGTTTAGGGCTTACTACTACTTTACTATGACGAGAAGGTTCAAGGGCTGAGCGAAGCGATTCGACCTTTCATCTGGTCAGGCACGCAGGCGGCGTTTACGACGCCGTGGCTGCTCACATGCCTGAATCGTTCCAGGTGGCAGCGACTTGGGGTCGGAGGACGGAGCTGAACTTGTCTCCGAATTTAGTCGTTGATTTTTATTAGCATTCAGTAAGGCCATATTCGTGGAGGCGACCTGCATGGCGTAGAAAAGGGCGGTAGCTTCTTTCGGTTCGATGCGGCGGTGGAGCATCATCTCGCAAATTTCTGAGATGGCAGATTGGATGGAGACGGCGTCTTCCAGTTGAGGAAGGTAAACGTGAGCGGAAGGATTGCCTTCGTTGTTTTCGATGTTGATCGGCGGTGGGCCCATCACCTTGTGGTAGTGGCAGAACCTCTCGCCGTGAAGAGCGGGCGATCCGCAGGGATCTCCGTTGAGCCTTCGCTGTTCGCAAAGTTTGACTGAAGGTTTGTTGGAAGAAGATGACATTATGATTGCTCCTTGGGCGATGAGCGCTGTTGGTGTTTTATTTGTGGTTTTTGGCGGGTAAGGAATTAGGAAGCTTTTGTACCCCCCCCCCGGATTCCGGCTAAAGTATTGTGTTTAAAAGACTTACTTGTAAGATATGGAGAAATAAGGACTTGGCGAGGAATTTTGCAGGTTGTGAAAGAGCCGCCGAAAATGGTTTTGCGGCGGATTATCGGTCCGTCTCTGAAGACGGGCGTAGTTCTCGATGCTGCACTGTCGGGGAAATCGTGGCACTGATTTTGGTGGATGTCTGTGATGGCGGTACAGGAAAAATGTGATGAAAAAATTCGAGGGTGTTTGTCCGGTTGCGCGGACATTTCCACACCCACCCTTCGCAAAGTGCGCGAAGGATGGGGCACCCCTTGTGTTGATTGTGCCGACGAGACCAAAAGCCGGGCCGCGCGGCGATTACTTCATCTCGGTGATGATGGCGCGCTGTTTTCCCCGCACCAGTGTTTCGGTGTGCGTGCGGTCGCGAGCGTTGAACCTGACCATGCCGGACGTGAACGAATTCACCACAACTTTCCCATCTGGAGTGGTCGAACTCAGGTCGCCATCCTCCAGGAACACCACCACCACATCTTTGTCGTGAAAGTGCATCGGGGTAGCTACGCCCGGCGTCCAGGTGTAATCCCACACGATCACGCGCGCGTTCTCCAGGATCTTCTTCGAGCCCGGCCGCGGAAACGCCAGCGGATAGCCGCTCGTATTCGCGATCGGCGCCACCGCATGGTCCTTTAGATCGATCACCATTGATCTTCCGGATATTTTCGGCGTCATGCCCTTGGGCAAGAACTCCGCGCTGCCCGACAACGACACAACCACCGCATCAAGCGGCTGCGCATTTGCAGACCCGGTCACATCCCAGACGACAATGCGGTCATTCTCGATCGCCGGCTTCAGCGCCGTTTGCGGAGCCGCCTGGAACAGCATCGCGAATACCAGCAGAGCACGAAACATTGGAGGACCTTTCAGGTAAATAAATCGAGGCACTACTTTACTATGACTGGGGGATTTCCGCCCGCGTTCGCAGCCGATACCAGAACACAATCGCGATCAGCGAGAACATAAAGATGATGGTCGAGATGGCGTTGATCTCCGGAGTAATGCCGCGGCGCAGCCGTCCCCAGATTTCTAGCGGAAGAGTGTTGTCGCGGCCGATTAGGAAGAAGCTGACGGCGATTTCGTCCATGGAGAGGGTGAAGATCAGGAGCGCCGCTCCGATGATCGAGAGCTTGAGATTGGGGAACGTGATGCGCCAGAAGGTTTGCCAGTAAGTCGCTCCTAGGTCTAGAGAAGCCTCTTCCTGGGCGCGATTCAGCTTTTGCAGTCCGGCGAATACTTCGGTGGTGGCGACGGAGATTAGAGCGGTACCGTGGCCTAAAATAATGGTGACGAGGCTTCGTTTTACTTCGGCCACTCGGAACAGCATCAGTAGCGAGAGGCCGGTGATTATGCCGGGTAAGATCAGCGGCAATAGGACCAGGCGGCGGAACAGGGCTTTGCCGGGGAATTGGGCGCGATCTAAGGCTAGCGCTGCGGGGATTCCGAAGACTAGAGCGATTAGCATGGCTGCTGCGGCCACTAACAAGCTGTTGAGGACGGAATCCCAGATGGGGGCGTCGTTGAATAGGATGCGGTACCAGTTCAGAGTTAGGTCGCGCGGAGGGAAGCCTCCTACGCCTTGTCCGTTGAAGGAATATAGGATGAGGATGGCGATGGGGAGGTAGAGGAACGCGAAGACGGCCACGGCGTGAGCCGTCAACCAGCGCGGAGTCTTTATTAGCGAGCCGTTGATCCGCGAAGCTGGGACTGCGGAAGGCGCGCTCACGAGAAACTCCATTTCTTCTCCAGGCGCTCAGAGAAAAAGATCAGCCCGAGCACCAGCGCTAACATACAGAGCGAGATGGCAGCGCCTAGGGGCCAGTTGTAAGCGGCTCCGAAGAGACTTACTACTATGTTTGAGATCATGATGCCGCTGGGACCGCCCAGAAGCAGCGGGGCTAGAAAATCTCCGAGGCTCAGCACGAAGGCGAAGGTTGCTCCGGCTAGAACCCCGGGAATCGACAGCGGGAAGATTACTCGCCAGAAGGTTTGCGCGGGCGTGGCTCCGAGATCGTGCGAAGCTTCGACTAAGTTGCGCGGAATGTGTTCTAGCGATGCGTAGATCGGCAGGAACGTGAACGGCGTATAGATGTGCGTCAATGTAAGCACGACGGCGAATGGGCTGTAGAGCAGGAAATCCAGCGGATGGCTGGTTAGGTGGACATATTGCAGCAACGTGTTCAGGACGCCGTCGGTGCCGAGGATCGTCTTCCAGGCGTACGCGCGGACTAAGTAACTCACCCATAGCGGAATGATGACGAGCTGATAGTAGAGATCCTTTCTGCCTCCGGCGTGGAAGGACAGGAAGTAAGCCAGCGGATATCCTAACAGCATGGAGAAGAAGGTCACGCGGGCGGCGATCCACATGGAGCGGAGCAAGGTCTCCCAGTAAACGGGCTTGGTCAGGAGTTCGTGATAGTTGTCGAGATTCCAGGAATGAACGATTGTTCCGAATTCCGAGACTGACCAGAAGCTGTAGCAGAACATCAGCAGGTAGGGCACGAGCAGAAACACAGCGACCCAGACCAGCGGCGGGACGGTGACGGCGGTGCGATAGGCGCGGGAGAACATCAGTGCCGCTCCTCATTATTATTATTGGGATTGTAGGCAAGACTGGTCGCGCGAACCGGCACGGCGTCGGCGGCCGAGAATTCGAACGCCAGCGGGGCATCGGAATTGGGCAGGTCGCGGCTGGCGGTGCGGATAGTGAAGATGAGTCCGCCGTCGGACTCGACGCGTAAAAGATCGGTGGCGCCGTGGAAAGCCTGATCGCGAAGTCTGGCGCGAAAACGAATTGAGGCGCTATTCGTTGGAGAGGCGCTGCCTGGCGGCTGTGATGCCGTTGCTGGGCGAATGCACTCTGGTCGCAGCGAGAAAAGCGTCGCACCATCGGGCAGGGAAGTGGGCC
>Ga0209274_10000274_pt1 | contig 36204 bp, 31 predicted proteins | sample HubBroMetageREF1_FD_188343 | JGI IMG/M metagenome (GOLD analysis project Ga0209274, IMG submission 188343) | Reference soil microbial communities from the Hubbard Brook experimental Forest, New Hampshire, USA - Hubbard Brook CCASE Soil... | ecosystem: Environmental > Terrestrial > Soil >...
AACCATAGGCGGCAACGTTTCGCAAGACACGCGCTGCTGGTATTACCGCGGTGGTTGGCCCTGTTACCGTGCCGGTGGCAACATTTGCTACGCCGATACGCCGGAGGGCCGCAACCGCGAACACGCGATTCTGCACGCGGAGCGCTGTGTCGCCGTGAATCCCTCTGATACAGCCCCGGCCCTGATTGCGCTGGACACCAAGTTCATCTTGCGCACTCGCAAGGGTGAGCGTGTGGTGGACGCAGAGGATTACTTCATCGGTCCTGACATCGACATTACTCGTCTGCACATCTTGCAGCCCGGCGATCTGCTCACGGCGATTCGTATTCCCTCTGCGTGGGCGGGCGCGCAATTTTACTTTGAGAAAATACGTGACCGGAATGTTTGGGACTTCCCCCTGATGAACGTCGCCTCAGCCATGGTCACGTCTGGTGACCGGATCGAGCGTATTCGAATCGCCGTGAATGGCGCCGCTGCGCGTCCGTTGCGATTGAAGGCAGTCGAGGATGCCGTTCGCGGGAGGCCACGTAGCGCGGCAACCGGAGAAATGGCGGGAAAGCTGGCCGTGCAAGGAGCGGTTCCATTGCAGTTCAATGCCTATAAGATCCCGTTGATGAGAAATCTGGTCAAGCGCGCCATCGGCGGAGTGCAGGAGGCAGCATGGGCATCTTAGAGTGGGCGACGAATCCGTGGGGACAGACCGTTCCGATCCATATTGCATGGTTCTTGATCTGGGTTTCGGTTATCGCGGGATCGTTGTTCCTGATCGGCCACGCAACCTGGCTGAGGTTTTTCGCCAAGTCACGACAGTTCGCAAGCGATACTTCGTCCCCAATCGCTCCGGGAATTCCCAAACATGTTCCGCGGCACTCGCTGGTGGCACGGCTGTTTCACTGGGTCATGGCAGCTTCGATGTTCACTTTGCTGTTTACGGCCTTCCTGCCGAAGGTGGGTGTCCAATTTAATTGGGTGACCTATCATTGGATTGCTGGCGCGGTGCTGACGATTTCAGTCCTGTTCCACATCGTTCATGCTTCTTTCTGGCTGGATTTTTGGTCGATCTGGCCGGATAGAATCGACGTGCAAGATGCCCAAAGAAGGGTTCGCCGGTTCTTCGGAGTGTCGGCGCCGCCGCCGCGAAAGTTCGCCAAATATCCGCTCGAGAACAAACTTTTTCACGGCGTCATTATCCTGTGCGGTCTGTCGGCAATTGTTACCGGCGTGTTCATGATGTCTCGCGTGCGTACCATTTTCTTCCCCAGGAACCCATACCTATTCGGTGACATGACCTGGGGCTTAATGTATGTGCTGCACGGGCTGGCGGGAGTCGGACTGATTGCGTTGGTCATGATGCACGTCTACTTCGGCTTGCGCCCGGAGAAGCAGCCAATCACGAAATCGATGATTTTCGGCTGGATGGATCGAGACTTTTATCTCGAAGAACATGATCCGCAACGTTGGACGGTTGAGGAATCTACAACAGCCGCATCCAAGTAAGGTTGACCGCCGGGGGCTGCAATATGCTGGCTGAAATCTCAAATCGATGTGACACGGTGGAAGAATGCTACGAGTTTCTTCTGGCCTATGCGGCCCAGGGACTTCCCAGCGACCAGGGCAGCAAATCAGGTGCACAAGTGCGCGGTTTCCTGCAGAACGCCGTGAAAGCCTTAACTGGGCTCGCGGAGACCTGCGCGATCGCAGTCAAAGAAGAAGGCCTTGAGTCAGCCGACAAATATCTGACGTTCTTTGCCGTGCTTGATCGCGATGCTCGCGATTCTCTGGCTGCGATTCAACTCGTTCTGGCCCAACCCATCATTAGTTCCCAGTTGATCGACAATTTGAATGCTTCCATCCATTTCCGCGCTCTTCTGACTGATTTGTTTCTGGCGGGTGAGGTTCTGAGAAAGCAAGACAAACCCGCGGGGCAGGTGGTCACGACCGAGGGCGAATGATCTGCCGGGCAACAATTCCCCAAAGTGCCGCTCTTCTGCGAGAAGCGGGGGATCATCACTGGCGCGACTCCCACGGTTTCCTGGCGACAGCGTCTATTTGTACCCGGTCCCTTGCGCGAAGAATGCTCTGCATTATTTCTCGCGCCAGCCATAGCACGCCCGCGATGAACGTGGCCGCCATCCATACCACCAGCCAGGCCAAAAACAGCGGGATCAGAATGATATGCCAGGGGCGGCGGCTCACCGGCGCCCAGTATCGTTCCGGGTCAAAGCTTTCCCGGGATTTTCCTTCTACCTCGTCGGCCATCCTTACCCTCCCCGCCGCCTCATGAGCCGATCAGGGGAAAACAACAATCTCATGCAGGCGGAGCCGAAATCGCTAGAATGCAGCCTAGACCGCCAGGCGAAAGAATCAAGCCGGTGAATCCCTCATTTGCCGGAGTGGAATAGAGGAGATGGCTCTAAGGGAAACTCTCTAGGGAAGCATCGAAGGGCGCCGCACTGTCTGAGCGGAGGCGGTTGCAAGGGACGCGGCAAGCAAAAGCAAGAAGGGTCGTGAGGCTAAGGGTAGCATTGTCTGAAGCAGTTTATGGTGCGGAAGGGGGGATTTGAACCCCCACGCCTTTCGGCGCCACCCCCTCAAGATGGTGTGTCTGCCAGTTCCACCACTTCCGCACTTCGTAAATCGCGTGTAATCAATAGCTTAACAAGATCGTCGGGTGAGGGCATTTCCAACTGCACCGGATTTTGCACCGAGTCCCAGCACGCAACGCGTTCCTCCGGCTGCTGCAAGTCCGCCAGCCGCGCAAACAGCTTATGGACGGCAGCCTCCCGCGGGTGTACGTAGCGCATGGTGGTCTTAATGTTATCGTGTCCGGCGACATACTGCAACGTAAAGGGGTCCGTGTACTCCCCAGCCTCGGTCAGAAAAGTATGACGCAGAGCGTGCAGGCCGGCATCAGGATGGGTCTTGATCTTCTTCCGTACCTGGCCAATCTGTTCCTCCAGCACCCAGGGCCCAAGAGGCTTTGTCGGATCTTGCGGGCTCGTGAAGACGTACTCGCACTGGGAAGCTTTCAAAAGCTGTTCGAGTACTTCCTTCATCTCGTGATCGATCACCAGCTTGCGCTTTCGCGCTCGCCGTTTCAGGCCGCGCTTGATGATGAGCTCTCCGCAGATTTTCCCATCGGCACGCTGCTCCGAGTGGAGGCGAACGCAATCCTTCATCAGCTTCAGCATCTCGTTACGACAGATCCCGGAGTGGCGCGCCAGAATGGAAGCGGATCGCAAAGGTTCGGCAGCACGTGAAGTCCATTGCGCATACTCCGCCGCGCTGAATATGTAATCCGTTTCACGCTCTGCTCCTTCGTCCTTCGTGTACTGTTCAACCGTCGGCACCTTGGAGATCAACTTAAGCTTGAGATGTGCATAACGCAGGGCCTTGCGGAAAGTGGCCAAATAGCGATTCACCGTGGTTTTGCTCACCGGCGTAGGTTTTCCGTCACGTCGTCGCCCCGCTTGCTTCAAGGCCCAAGCTTTGAACGCTTCGATGTGAGCTTCGTCGATCCGGTCGAGCGGCAGATCCGCCCAAGGACCGTAACTGAGCAGCTTCCGATAGCACTCCTGATAAAACTTAACTGTGCCATGTTGTTCCGCTTTGGCAGTCGCAACCCACTCGTCGAAAATTGTTTGGAACTGTCTCATCGTGGGAACGGCTCTGGGCTTTTCAGCACTGGCGCAAGATTTCCGCTGGGGCTCGGGTTGTTCGAGGCCAGCAGCCTGGCGAACAATGCGAGCCCGCACCGCACTCGCGATTGCCTCTGCTTCACGCCGGTTTTCGGTCCCAGTCGAGCGGTAGTATTCCTGGCCTCGGTACTGGAATTTGTAGGCGTAGTACGAACTGCCGGAGCGTTTGAATACTTTCATCAGCTTGCCGCACGTCGGGTGTTGTTCGTCACGAACTGACGGATGGTTTCCGGCCGAATCATGACTCTGGTGCCGACTTTCACATAGTCGATCCTACGACCCTGAATCCAGTCACGCAAGGTCTTCACCGAAATCCCCAGCAAATGGGCGGCTCTGCTCACGTCAAGCAAGGGTTCAATGGGATCGGACGCAAAGGCTGGGGGCTTGGCTTCGTGCAAGGGGGCACCTCGACTATGACATCATACTTGACAGTAGCCGAAGAGTACACGTACAGTCAAGACGTAACGTTACCTATTTCTTGCTGTAACGGTCCAGAAAGAGGCTCCATGGCAGAGAACGCCGCGTCACCGCAGCAGCCAGTGATCTCCATCCGCATTTCGGAGGCGTTACGCTTAAGGCTTGAAACCCTGAGGAAAATCATATCCCTCAAGAGCGGCCAGAATGTCTCGACATCGGAGGCGGCAAAGCAGCTTCTTGAATCTGCCCGAGACGACCGTCTTGAGTTGGTAAACCTGCTCAGTGAGCCCACAGATTCCCTGCTGAAAATTCGTGGGAAGGCAGACTCAGGTCTCTCGCTTTCGCAGGCGGAATGGACCATGGTGGCCCATTACTGTGCGACGGGAGCAGAGTCGTTCATGAATACCGCACAAGGCCAGATTTCATACGAGACTCTGGCCAAAATCCTTGAGGCATTCCTTGCGGCTTACGCCATCGCACGTAGACCGAAGAAGTCCATGCGGGATTTTCTGTATCTGCGGACTCTTCCAGGGGACAAACAGGTCGAGGCCAAGGAAGTTGAAGACATTGAAAGCGATGACGTGCGCCGGGTAGTGAATCACACCATCCAAATGCTGAAGAACCCGGCTCAAAAGCGCCGAAAACCGCTACTTGCAGTTCGCAATCTCTACACACTTCTCGATGAGGAAAAGTTCTCAAACGTAGAGAAGCTCAACGAGGTGCTTTGGCCGCACTGGTCAGCCCTGTGGAGGGTGTGCGCGCGTGGCCACTATTCCGCTCACCGAAAGCCCTTGCGAGAGAAAGTGCCTGCCGAGACAAACGACGAGGATTTTGAGCTTGCGGTTCAGCCGGCATTGCCGTCCTTGGAAGAAGGCGGATACCGCCTCGATCTGGTGCGGGAAGAGGGGAATGAATTCTCACCTCGTTTGCAGTTTCCAGGACCCCTTACCCCGCGGTATCCGGTGGTTGGATACCCGAGGATTGCGGAGTTCCGAAGGCTTCTGGAGGACCTTGATTTCGAGCGGGATCTTTGCCAATGGCAAGGGTACTACTTCTATGCTCACACGGAGATCCTGGAGAACGACGAAAGAGGAGTGTTTTTCTTTGCGCGTGAGAACGGAATCACGTTCGGATTCCCGATGGAGCACTGGCAGTCGATCCGGAATCTGTTTCGGCGCGCATGGCAGGCTCCGGAGGTGCGCCGTCTGTGGGACGCGCTGGCTCTTGAGTATGGCGAATTGTAAAACGCGGTGCTTCGCACCGGAAGAAGGGTGGACACGTCACCCCCAAGTTGGGAACTGCGGCGCGCCAGACAGCTATTCGATGTTTACGCAGGTTAACTTTAGCTGCGTCAACAAAATTAGTCTCCGCTGGGTGACTGCAATATGGAACGGATGATGTTTGTTTGCGACAAAGCGGTGCCCATCGTCGATCACGTAAACCCGTTGAAGCGCAAGACCTTGCGGTGAACTGACAATTACGCAGCCTGATCGCAGCGGAATCAAGCGCAGTAGTGCAACAAGGCGGTTCGTCCAATGAGTAATCCCCGCGTTCAAGCTAATCCGCAGTCCAGTTTGCCGTTCGGAGAAGAGGCGAAGCCCGGCTTTCGCACCAAGACCGCAGCCACGCGGCTGACTCCGGACGAACTGGCCGAGATCGAAGGTGCCGCCGAAAGTGCGGGACAGGCTCTCTCCGAGTGGCTTCGCGGGACCGCTCTGTGCGCTGCGCGACAGCGGCCCGCCGATCCCAGCGAACTGGTATTGGCCGAAGTTTGGGGCTTGCGTTACGCGCTCTTGAATCTCTTTCATGCAGCCGCCGGGGCCGCAGCGGAAGGCAGACAACTGTCGCCCGATTCCGTCCTCAAAATCCGAGACCAAGCCGACGCGCGAAAGCTCCATCAGGCTCGCAAACTTCTCGAAGAATTCTTTGCCCGCGAGGGCAAGGAAAGAGATCGTATGCCATGAGTGTCATGCCTTTCGCCGGAAGCTTCTCGCTCTTGACGCCGTTGCTTTGGGTAGCCGCGATGTTCCTTTTGCTACTGGCAGTGCGGAGTGTGTTGCAGAACCGGTCCTCACGTAAGGGGCCGGATGGGGAGAAGATCGAATGGGGCCGACCTCGGCCAAGTTTGATCCAGAGATGGAGGATCAAGATGGACAGAATCCGATTCAGACTGCCGAGATTTTCGCAGCGGCAGATGCCAGAGATCGCGCAGAAACCAGGACCATCGCTGCCCGCGAATGCTCCCGCCGATCCGCTGAAGAAGCCGACTCAGCCAATGCTCGCGCTCTTTGGTTCGACCGTCAATGGTTCGACCGGCAGTGCGCCCGAGACCAAACCCAAAGAGGCGTTCGCCTGGGAGAAGACGAAGGGAATCGAATAAGCGACAGATTGCCAAGAACAACACTTCAGGCTTGAGGAGCGCTCGGTATGCTCACGATCTCGAAACCGCTGTCAGCCAGCCAGGCGCAGACCTACCATGTGCGGGAGTTTGCCTCGCAGGAACAAAACTACTGGAGCCGCGATCAGCAGGGTCACAGTGAGTGGCAGGGCAGACTCGCCGAGCAGTGGGGGTTGCAAGGCGGCGTTGGTTCCGAACACTTTGCACGGCTGAGTGAAGGCCAACATCCGCACAGCGAAGAGCAGCTTGTCCGGCATCAAGTTTCGAGAACCTATGAAGGCAAATTTGGCAGAGATGTAACCAGCGTCGAGCATCGAGCCGGGTGGGACGCTACGTTTTCCGCGCCGAAGTCCGTATCGCTCACTGCGCTCGTGGGAGGTGATGATCGGGTGCGGGAAGCCCATCGGGAGAGTGTACGCGCGGCACTTCGGGAGCTTGAACGATACACGCAGGCGCGGATCGGCAATGTCCACGCCCCGGAGACGACCGGCAAATTCGTCGCCGCCACTTTCGAGCACGACACCGCGCGGCCCGTCGATGGCTATGCTGCGCCCCAGCTTCATACTCATGCCGTGATCTTCAACCTGACCGAGCGGGAGAGCAGTCCCGAAAACGGGAAACAGATGCGTGCTTTGCAGCCACACGAGATGTTCGTGTCACAGCGCTACGCCACCGCAGTCTACCGATCCGAGTTGGCTCTGCGTCTGGAAAAGCTAGGCTACGAACTGGAGCGCGGCAAGCATGGACAGCCGGAAGTAAAAGGCTACACAAAGGAATATCTGGAGGCTTCCAGTCCAAGGCGTGAACAGATCAAAGACCATCTCCGAGAACAGGGAATCGACGGAGCCGCGGCGGCGCAAATCGCGGCCCACCATACTCGCGACCGCAAGGAACTGCTGTCGCCTGGAGAAGTCTTACAGCGCCACCGCGAGTTGGCCGCACAGTACGGGCATCAGGCGGACCGCGTCGTCGCACAGGCGCACCAACATGGGCAATGCAAGATGCCGGAGCCAGAGGTTCAGGCGAAGCAGGCTGTGACATGGGCGCGCGATCATGTCTTCGAGAGATCTGCTGTACAGGACCGCCGGGCGATCATTGAAACAGCGCTGGCCCGTGGCATGGGAGAAACGACGCATGCCGCAATTCGGCGGGAGTTCGAACGTCGAATTGAAGCCGGGGAGTTCCGCGAAGTCTCGCACGTTGGTGCTGGCAGACAGTACACGACCGCCGTGATGGTTCGCATGGAGCGTGAGATCGTTGGCCGGATGCAGGAAGGCAATCGGCGCGACTACAGCGATCCCATGCTGGTCTCGCCGCAAGTGCGCATCGCCACGGAAGACCGCCACCCCGAACTGAATGCTTCGCAGCGCCAGGCAGTGGACGATATCTTTCTTTCGCGGGAGAAGGTTGTCGGTTTAGACGGCATCGCAGGCGCGGGCAAGACAACGACTCTGTCCGTGATCCGCGAAGGCGCGGAGGCCGAGGGTTACAGGGTGGAAGGTTTCGCGCCGACGTCCCGCGCCGCGCAGAAGCTCGGGGAAGCAGGCATGGAGACATCCACGCTCCAGAAGCATCTGGTACGTGGACAGCAGCCAGATACCGGCGAGAAACGGCTCTTTGTACTCGACGAATCCTCACTGGCATCGACCAGGCAGGTGCATGAGTTCGCGAACCGGCTCCATCCGAATGACCGTGTGTTGCTCGTCGGTGACCGGCGGCAACACGAGGCCGTTGAAGCCGGGCGACCCTTCGCGCAGCTCCAGGACGCGGGCATGAAAACCGTGAAGCTCGAAGAGATCGTGCGCCAGAAAGACCCAGAACTGAAAGAGGTAGTCGAGCAGCTTGCCCAAGGCGATGTACAGGAAGCAATACAGAATCTTGACCGACAGGGCCGAGTCCATGAGATTCAGGCTCACGACGAGCGCATCGCCGCGATTGCAAAGGACTACGCAAAATCGCCGGAGAACACGCTGGTGATTTCTCCTGATAATCGCTCTCGCATGGAGATCAACGAGCGCATCCATGCGGAATTGCAGCGGAGTGGCCTCGTCAGCAACGAGGAGCACCGCATCAGGACGCTAGTGCCGCGCCAAGCCCTCACCGGCGCGGACCGCACATGGGCCGAGCGCTATGAGGTGGGCGATGTGCTGCGCTATTCGCGAGCATCGAAGGAAACCGGCATCGGGAAAGGAGCGTACGCACAGGTGAAGAGTATCGACGCTCCGAACAACCGGCTGACAGTTGAGCTGCAGGATGGCACGCGGCGCACTTACGATCCGCGCAGGCAGCAGGGAGTCTCAGTCTTTCGGGAGGAGATGCGGAGTTTTTCAGTAGGCGACCGCATTCAGCTCACTGCGCCGGCCAACAAACTCAGAGTTGCGAACCGCGAGTTGGGGACCATCGAGAGCATCGACGGAGACGGGCGGCTGCGCTTGAAGATCGACGGTGGGCGTATGGTTGAGCTCGATCCGCAGAAGCATCCGCATCTCGATCATGGGTATGCCATGACCAGCCACTCCAGCCAGGGACAGACCGCCGACCGTGTCTTGATTCACGTGGACACCGAGCTGGGTGCCAAGGATCTGCTCAACAGCCGCATGGCCTACGTTTCCGTCTCACGTGGACGCTATGACGCCCAGATTTATACGAACAACGCACAGACGCTCGGGCAAGAACTCAGCCGCGACGTATCCCATTCTCCTGCGATTCAGCAAGAACCAGGAGCGCACCAGTTAGAACCCCAAACCACGCACACGAATCAGATCAGTCAGGGTTTCGGTCTAGGTCTGTGATTGCAGCAATCCCGAATGACATGCCCCGGATAGCCGGAGCATAGCCGAGGCCCGGCCAGTGTCAAGGCCGCGCTTCGCGCGCCGCGTTCGCGGTCGGAGAGCCTTGACACTGGCCTTTGCGCCTCGGCTTATCATTCCTCTATCCGGGGAATGTCAGATTCTCCTGTAACACCATCAGGGCAATTCATCGGAGTTCAGTCACAGGTAGCGCCCGAAATCCATTCGCAAGCGGAAAGCTGTTTGGTGTCCGGCAGACGATAGCACCACCAGCCAGTCGCGGTTTGCCCACTACATTGCGTACGAAATCGAGATTCACCGTATCGTCGGCATCCGGCAGTTCCGTCCACTTCGCTTCAAATAGTTCCAGGCGTCCGCCCGTATCCACCGCAAAATCCACTTCGCGGGTTCGGTCAGGCCAGAAGAAGAGGCTGCCGGTCCGCCCTGCGCGACGTTCGCGGTCGCGAAGTTGGGCGAAAACGAACGTCTCTCAGACTACGCCTACCGCCGGTGATTGCCGAAGAGCTTCCTTCAGAGTGAATATTCAGGAGAGTGCAAAGTAGGCCAATGTCAGAGAGATAGAGTTTGGGGCTCTTGACAATGGACTTCGTCCGATTCGAGAACCACGGCTCAAGCAATACGATCTGACCGGACGCTTCGAGCATCGACAGCCAGTGATTCGCCGTTGACGGCGCAATCCCGACATCGCGCGCCAAATCAGCTTTGTTCAACAAATCGGCAGAGCGGATTGCTCAGGCGCGCAGAAATCTCTCGAAGTCGCGCAGGCTGCCAACAGTGGTTAAGGAGCGCACATCGCGTTCGAGACACGTAGCGAGGAAGCAATTGTAAAAAGCTACAGAATCAATGTCTGGGTTGGCGTAAAGCTCGGGGAAACCACCGCGCACGATGGCTTTTTCGAGCCCGGTCTGTGGCAGGGCTTTTTGAATCTCGGCAAAGGAAGGGGTTTCAAGTTCCACGATATCAGCCCTGCCTGCCAACGATTCGCAAACGTTCTTCATCAGGGTGAACTTCTGCGAACCAGTCAGCAGGAATTGCCCATTGCGCTTACGGTTGGCATCGACGGCCACCTTGAGGTGGGCGGATCGGTTCTAAACTTCTGCTGCTAGTTCTGACAGGTGCTTGCCTGGAACCGCTCACCTAATCTGTATTGCCAATGCTCGGGCTTAGGGCGACGGCTGGCGGGCGCCGAGGTACGGCAACCTGAATGGCGGACCTACAGTACTGGGCGTGGACTCTGGTCTGGGTGTGTCCCATCCGCACCTAACAGGTCAAAGCAGATCGAATTTCCCTCCAACTGATTAGCTGCACGCCGTTTTTCAGAATGGCAGATCTGAATTCCGGACTTCTCAAAACATCAAAATCGCGTTGCCTCCATCGGGCATCCCACCCGCTGCTACCCTTCGTGATTGCCCTCAATTCATCATCATCGTAGCCTGGATGGGTGAGCAAGACTGTTATGCCAGCGGGAATAGACTGGAGCAGTGTCAGATAATAGTCCTTCCATTGATCCGGAGCAACGTCAGTAGTGGCTTGTAGCAAGCTATCGGGAACGAAGTGCCTGAAGGGGACCGTCTGTATCGACGGCAAGGGTGGCACTAGACATGGAAGATCGAATCTCTCACCCGTCGCGAGATAATCACGAAACAACCTCGGTGTACGAAGAAGGGCAAACATGTGGGTATCCAAGTGGGTTGGTTTGATCCCGCAACGGATAGCCGTCTCAACTTGTGCAGTCAACTCATTCAACACTCGACCCCGAGAGTACAGCATAACATCTTTGACCGTGGTCCAGAAGCTACCCGCTGGCGTGGTGAAGCCTTCTTTGACAGCGTTCCCCGAAACAGGATGCCACCTAAGAGGCGCCCATTCGCTTGTGATTGTCAGATGAACTCCTATATCTGCTGTGCGATGCGAAGAAATGTACTTAGCAGCGTCATTGAATCCCGGGCAGGGCACCATGACGCTAGCCGATGTGACCCTTTCCTCATCAAGCAATTCAACAATGGCGAGGTTGACCGAATTACACATCCCAAAATCGTCGGCATGAATCACGAGCAACTTGCTCGCAGCGGGATATCCGAGTCTAATTACGATCTCTTGATTCATTCCGATGACTCGGCGCAGGATTCTCAATGCGCCCATCATTTTGTAGCGACTCTTACCGCGCCTATCCCGTAGGATCCAGGATCGAGGCCAACTGGCGGACTACTATTACATGACACAGCTTCGTTTGTTGGCAGCGTCGTTTGCTGTTCGGAATTTGTAACAAGGACACACATCGGATCCCGGACCGCTGCTTGGGGCAAAGCTTTCCAGTCCGATTTTGGCATCGACGGCCGATAAGCAGGTTCAAGCGCCGAGAATGTTCGGAAATCGTAACAAAAGTGTGAAATGTGAACCAGTCGTCTTCATTGGTGGTACCATCGCGCACATTGCAAGGCTCACCAAATGTTTCGGACGTCGAGAGTCGAGTAAGGCGGATTGCGTGATCCGAAACGTACGCGACCTTTGCTCGTCCGAGATCTCGCAACTGTCTGATGTCGGTTCGTTCACCAGGCAGACATACCGCCGCGGCCGTCATGAGTCACGATTCCACAGTAGGCATACTCCCATTTCGAAGCAACATAAATAACTAGGTGCGCGTCCACTTGTTCGCGTGAAATTCGCTGAAAGGGAAACGCCATAGAACTAGCTGGATTCCACTGATCCCGGCAACTCGGCAAACACTTGCAAACCCTTGATGAGTCAGCCGTTCTCTTTTCAGAGGCGAAGCTGGCTCTCACGAAAGGTCGATCTGGTTGAAATTCACTTAAGGGCAAAGGCAATGGTTTTTTCAAATGTCGAATTTCGGCTCTCCCCGACTGTACGGATAACGATGGACAGTACCGGGGGAGTTCTATTGGATCTTGCACGAGGGAAGTTTTATAGCTTGACGTTTACAGCGGCTGAAATCATCCGAGCACTTGAAGGGGGCGCCCGCTTCGACAGCCTCCTTGAGCTTCTGCAGGTGAAGTTTCAGGTTCCGAGAAAAGAGTTGGAACAAGACTTGGCTCGGTTTCTCGAGGAAATGGAACGAGCTGAACTATGCAGACCGAGCAGCGAGAGTCAGTCTCAGGCCTAAAACGTGAGCGCGATCGAAAAAGATGTCATCGCGTGCGGGCTGAAGCCTCAGGAGCAGCGCTCCTGCCGTATGAGAAAGGATTGCAATGGGCACAAAGTCTTTTCATGCGCCGCATACGAGCGGCGAATCGCCGAGTCAACATTGGCACGATGAATCGGCTTGGACCGTTTCGAAAATGGCCGATATTGCCGTTGCTTATATTGGTCTTGTTGCAGCCGACATTGTTCTGAGATGCGCGGGCTTCCATCTCTTCCACCGCGCAGTCAGACGTTGCCCCACTCGTTCTCTGAAAGCGCTCGAGAGTGCCGCCGTGCGCACGGTGTGCTCAGCTGTAGATGCCGCGGCATTGTATTACTTCAAGGAGGTCTTGTGTTTGCAGAAATCAGCTGTAATTGCTTGTCTGTTGAGGATGCGAGGTGTGTCAGCCCAGCTCGTGATTGGGTGCCGAAGAGTCCCATTTCTAGCACATGCTTGGGTTGAGGTCCGCGGTGAGACGGTGTATGGCGAGGAGCCTATCGAGGGAACGTTGTGTGTACTCGAGCGATGCTGAATACGGTGACGAATTGGGAATATGTCTCTAAGAGGTAGCGTACATGAGTGCACTGGGTGGCATCCACAGTTTTGGTGAAGGTTCTCCTGATCTGGACCTTTTGCGAGCACTTGGAGAACTGTCGGATTCGCGGGGTCCAGATGGCGGCGGTGAAGCTCTGTCCGGATCCACAGCAATGTTCTATCGAGCGTTCTATACGACGAAGGAGTCTCACCTCGAACAACAGCCATTCATTTCACGCAATGGTGAGATTCTGGCTTGGGATGGCCGACTCGACAATCGAGCTGAACTTGCTGCTCAGTTGGGAATCAGCGTAGTTGGTTCACTCACCGATGTAGCGATAGTCATGGCCTGTTACGAGAAATGGAGTACGGAGTTCTTGGGTCACTTAGCGGGAGACTTCGCTCTAGCGCTTTGGGATTCGAAGTCCAGAATGCTGCTGCTTGGGCGAGACCCCATCGGAACGCGTCCGCTCTTCTATCATTCCGACGGAAAAAGGGTGGTGTGGTCATCGGAAATTGGCGCTCTCGTTTCTGTGCTTGCATCGGGAATGGCTTTGGATGAAGAGTATCTCGCGAGCTTTCTGGTATCTGAGGCAGATCCGACGCGATCACCCTATAAAGGTATCTCCCCCGTGCCGCCGGGGAGCATTGTTCTGTTGAGAAACGAGCATTTCCAAGTACGGAGATTTTGGAATCCCGACCCAAACCGCACCATTCGATACCGCAGTGATTGCGAATATGAGGAACATTTTCGGGAGTTGTTTCACGAAGCTATTCGCTCTCGACTGCGAGCCGATGGGCCAGTGTGGGCACAGCTGAGCGGAGGTTTTGACTCCTCCTCTATTGTGTGCATGGCAGACGAAATTGTGGGTGACAAAAAGGCAGGCGCCCAAGACCTTGAAACGGTTTCCTATGTGTTTGATGAAGCTTCTACTTGTGACGAGCGTGTCTTCATATCGAGTGTTGAGGCAAAAAGGGGAAGAGGCGGATTTCATATCCGAGAGGACGATTATCCCGCATTTTCCTTCTTTCCAAATGAGTCGTTCCCAAGCATCCCAAATCCTGTTAGTTGCTTCGCTGCACGTTTCCAGCGTTTAGGTGACTTGATGCGCGAGAACGGGGCACGCATACTTCTGAGTGGACTTGGTGGCGACAATTTGCTCTTGTGCGCAGGGGCCGCGACCGAACTTGCCGATCTTTTGGTGCAGCGCGACCTGGCGCGCTTGCATTACCGCACCCGAATCTGGGCCCAAGCCTGGCGAGACAACTATTTCAAAGTTCTCTGGGAGGGAGCCTTGTGGCCACTCTTCCCCCGATGGATACGATCGCGGTGGAGACATAATCACAAGGTGCCTTTTTGGTTGGATAGGAAATTCGTTGAACGTACGAATCTTCGCGAATGTTCGCTTGGGCCATCCGACGGCTTCCGGTCCAACCTTCCCACTAGCCGAAAACAGTTAACGTCGGTTTTGTATGCGATTCGGGCCGTGTCCGCAGGTTATTACCGAGATCGCCTATGCATAGAGGACAGGTACCCATTTTTGCACTTGCCGTTAGTGGAATTCTGCATGGCCATACCTTGGGACCAGAAGCGGCGACCCGGCGAACCCAGGTCCCTGCATCGCAGGGCAATGCGAAATATACTCCCCGAGAGAATCGTCCAACGTAAAGACAAGAGGAGTCATGACGAGGCTGTTTATCGGGCACTAGTCCGAGAATGGCCAAGGTTCGATCGGATGCTCGCCGACGCTCGGGTCTGCGAACGCGGTTTTGCGAGCGCGACAGCATTGCGGGAGGCGCTGGTGAGGGCGAAGCACGGTGTGTGCATTGACTTGAATGCTCTGACTAGGACCATTTGTCTTGAGTTCTGGCTGCGATCGCTTGAGCGCCCGCGCGTTAAGCCAAAAATTACTCACGACTGTAACAAGGAAGGCAGACTTGAGACGGCCGTCCGAGTCTGAACCAGCGGCCTCAGAGGAAGCATTCCAATGGGGCAAAAGCAGAAAGGAGGTGACGACTATGTCCGACGAAGAGCTCAAGGCGATGCTATATGAAGCGCCCGAAATCTTTGAAATCGGGAACGCCAACGACCTGATCCTTGGGGACGCAAAAGGGGACCGAAAGGACGCTGAGCAGACTGGGTTAGAGTTCGCTTGCTAACCTAAATTTCCTTGGCCTGGGGTCTGTGGATCCTGGGCCTTCTTTATTTTTCTGCGTCGCGCCCATTTCTATGACGACAGGACTTTATCGCGAGGTGAGATGGCTAGCTGGCCACGCAAGGTCATCCGTTCCACACCTTCTCGGCGGCGTCTTCTGTAATCTCATTGTGACCACGTCTGCCTTGTTGGATCCGCTTCTCATGAAATGGCTGATCGACGAGGTATTACCGCAGCGGCAGATCAAATTCATAGGCATCGCTACGGGTGCGTTCGTAGTAACATTTTGTTGCCGTCTTGCCTTCAATCGAATGGGCTCAATGATGATTTTCCGTTCTTCGCAGAAACTGGCTTTTCGAGTCAGGCTAGACTTGCTTCGCCATCTGCAGACCCTTTCAGCGGAGTATCACAGTGGCGCGAAAGTGGGAGACGTCCTTTATCGTCTGGAGCAGGACGTAGATCAAGTTGCCGGACTGCTCGTTGATTTTCTCGCTTTCCTCGTCCGGACTGCACTCGCGACCGGACTCATCCTGGTTGTGATGGTAGCGCTGAATTTACGCCTCACGTGCGTGGCTCTCGGGGTTCTTCCCATTTTGATGATTCTTCATGCCCGGTACCGCTCGCGGCTGCAATTGTGCTCAGAGCTTGCACAAGAGAGTGCCACGGAGAGAAGCAGCTTCCTTCAGGAGCATCTTTCCGGCATTGTGCAAATCCAGCTACTTGGTCGCGAATTGAGGGAAGCTCGCAAATTCGCACGGTTGGCGCGAACTGCAATGCAGATGCAAGTAAAACGCAGATCGACCGAATTAGTCTTTGTTTTTCTGCTCTTGTTGCTCGTTGAGACCGGAAGTGTCGCAATACTTGGCTGCGGATCATACTTGGCAATTTGTGGTGCCTTGAGTATCGGGGGCCTGGTTGCGTTCTACACCTACGTTTCGCGTCTGTTTGGGTCTGTTGGCGGCGCAGTCGACATCTACTCCGGAGTACAGCGTGCTCGGGTCAGCGTCCGCCGTATTCTCCAGATCGAGGAAACGGAGGCTGCCATCGTGGACCGCCCGGGAGCGCATTCGCTTTCTCCCAGCACCCGAGGTGATCTGCGACTGAATGGGGTGAAGTTCGGATATCGGTCGGGTAAAGCTGTGCTGGACGGGGTCAGTTTGAATGTGAACGCCGGCGAGAAGATTGCGCTGATGGGACTCAGCGGAAGTGGGAAAAGCACGATAATGAAGCTGGTTACCCGGCTCTACGATGTTTGGGGCGGTGAGATACTCGTGGATGGAGTCGACATCAGAGATGTCAGCCTTAAGGGCCTGAGATCCACCGTTGCGCTAGTTCCTCAGGATCCAATCCTTTTTGATGCGACGCTGCGCGAGAATCTTCTTTATGGCAACCCCAAAGCGACTGAAATACAGCTTGACGAAGCCGTTACTCTAGCGCAGCTTCGGAGCACGATCGAAAGACTTCCACAGGGCTGGAATCAGGTGGTTGGCGCCCGAGGCGACCGACTATCGGGCGGTGAGCGACAGCGTGTAGCACTGGCCCGGGCGATTCTGCAGCGCCCCCGCATCCTCATTCTCGATGAGGCCACCTCGGCATTGGATGTGGAAACGGAGAATCATCTTCTTGAAGCACTGAAGAGTTTCGTTGCGGATAGAACCCTCATCGTCATTTCTCACCGGCTTCCCGCGGCGCTCTGGCCTAATCGGATTTTAGTCATGCACAACGGCCGAATAACCGAGGAAAAAAGTTGCCTGCAGTTTCAGTCGATCAACAAACCTCTTTCATCGGTTGTGGAAGGATCCGCGCAGCACTTAGAACTCAAAAAAGTCGCGAACCCGGATCCTCGAATTGCCAGCGTTGGTGATGGGCTGCGCGAGAATAGAATGTGTGCTTCGTGAGGATGGAGCGAGGACACGGTAAACATGTTTGAGGACCTGCGTTACAGCCTGCGAGTGCTTGCGAGGAGCCCGAGCTTTACCTTGGTGGCGGTAGTGGGCTTGGCCTTGGGAATTGGTGCGAACAGCGCCATTTTCACCGTAATGAACGCGGTTCTGCTTCGCCCTCTTCCGTATAAGGAAGCGGAGCAGTTGGTTCTTTTGTGGCAACTCAACAGGCACAACGGAGACCACGAAATTAAGCTTACTGCTCCTGATTACATCGACTGGAAGGAACAGAACAGCGTCTTTCTGGATATCGCAGCGTTTAATGCGAACTCTGGCCTTGGGCTGAACCTTAGCGGGGCGGGTCACCCCGCACGAATTTCTGCGACGTCGGTTACGGGTAACCTCTTTTCAGTTCTGGGCGTCACGCCAGCTTTGGGCCGGTCATTCCTCCCGGATGAGGAGCGCCCAGGTTCCGCTCCCGTTTGCATTCTCAGCGATGGTCTTTGGAGGCGGCGATTTGGCTCCGATCCGAAAATCCTCGGGAAGGCACTCACGCTTAACGGCGAGATCTGGACCGTAGTTGGCGTCATGCCGGCGGGTTTCCGCTTCCCACAGAGTGTCGATCTATGGGTGCCTGCAATGGTTCGGTCGACTGCAAGGACGAAGCACACCCAACACTATCTTGGGGTCATAGCACGGCTTAAGCCAGGGCTTTCTCTTGATCATGCACAAGCCGAATTGGATGCACTTGCCCGTCGGATGGAATTGCAATATCCGGAGACCAACGCGGGCCTCGGAATCAGGCTTGTCCCCTTACGTACGCAGATAACGGGGAACATCCGTCCAGCCCTTTTGGTTCTTTTCGGAGCCACCGCTTTTGTTTTGCTCATCGCATGCACAAACCTGGCCAATCTGTTGCTCGTGCGAGCCACTGTACGTCAAGGTGAAATGTCGTTGCGCCTCGCCTTAGGTGCTTCACGGACGCGACTAGTCCGACAACTACTCACCGAGAGTGCGCTGCTCGGACTGTTCGGCGGCATTTTGGGATTAATCCTGGCCTTCGCGGGGACGCGCCTTCTCTTCAATCACAGCCCCAGCAACTTTCCCCGGACGAATGAGATCGCCGTCGACGGCCGAGTGCTCGCATTTACTCTAGGCCTGTCGGTCTTCACAGCGGTTGTCTTCGGCGTGGTGCCTGCGCTCCAGTCTTCGAAACCGGATCTAATCAGAACACTCAAGGTGGGCGGCAGCGGATTCGCCATGGGACATGGCTGGCAGCGCCTCCGCCTCCTACTCGTAGCTTGCGAGATGGCTCTGGCCTTGGTGTTGCTGATTGGTGCAAGCCTGATGATCAGGAGCTTCTTTCGTCTTCAGGAAGTGAATATCGGGCTCGATCCGCTAAACGTATTAACCATGAATACGACTCTCACCGTTGATAGATATCCGGCGCCCCGCCAGATCACTTTCTATCGGGACGTTGTAGAACGAATCGGTGCTCTACCTGGGGTTACGTCCGTCGGCGCGATTGATAATCTTCCTCTGGGCGGGAGTGATGTCCACAGCTTCGGCATTGTGGGGCGCTCTGCTTGGGACCCCGGCGATGAACTCTCAGGTGAATTCAGCGTTGTAACGCCGCAGTACTTCCACGCAATAGGCATTCCTCTTACGAAAGGTCGCTACTTTACTGACGGTGACGGCGGTGAGACCCCCAGGGTCGCGATCATCAATGACGCGGTTGCCAGCCGTTACTGGCCGCAGGAAGATCCCCTCGGCAAGCACATCACAATCGACTTCGAACGAGAGCCACGAGAAATCGTGGGTGTGGTAGGAAACGTAAGGCACCTGGGGCTTGACCAACAGGAACCGCTGCAGGTGTACATACCACAACCTCAAATCGGCGGAGCAGCGATGTATTTGGTTGTTCGCACCACTTCGGAGCCGCTGAACCTAGCGCCATCTGTGCGCGCGGCGGTCGAAGCGGTCGATAACGATCAGCCGGTTTACGATATTCAGACGATGGAGCAACGTCTCTCAGATTCAGTGTCGCCCAGACGTTTTAATATGCTTCTCTTAGCAATATTTGCCGCGATAGCACTCGTCCTTGCGGGCGGGGGCACCTATGGTGTCATGTCTTATTATGTTACTCAACAGACTCATGATATCGGCATTCGCATGGCAATGGGTGCTGACCGGGTCAAGGTGCTCACGTTTGTGGTAGGAAAAGGTCTCGTTATTTTACTCTGCGCATTGGCGATTGGCGTAGCTGCTGCCTTTGTGTTTTCCCGCGTCATGTCCGGCTTACTCTTCGGCATTAGTAGTGTCGACCTTACCAGCATACTCGGCGCTTCGTTCCTGTTGACAACGGTGGGGCTTTTGGCCTGCTACATTCCCGCGCGCCGGGCTTCGAGAGTTGACCCTATGGTTGCCTTACGTTATGAGTAGACGACCCCAAACCCGCGAACGCTTGGGAAACTATCTGTAGACGCTGCGGCAAACCGAGCTCTCACAGTTTCCATGACTTTGGACTTTCTCACGGTCCGCAAGGACGATGCGCTAATCAGGAGCATCCAATGGACATTTTATTTTTCTCCCGAGGACGCGGTAAAGGACATGCCATCCCTGACGCAGCCATCATGGAGTCGGTTCGGAATCTCGACGACAGGATCGGTTGGCAATTCGTATCCTACGGAACCGGCGCATCCACGCTGGCGGAGTTGGGCCATTCAGTGAGGGATCTGCAATTGCCCGACGACAACCCCTTCCACGAGACATTAATTCGAGCTTGCAAGGTCATCTCTGAATGTTCTCCCGGTTTAGTTGTATCCCATGAGGAATTTGCGGCGGTGCTTGCCGCAAGAATATTTGGAATCCCCGCAATATTTCTTACGGATTGGTTTGGTACTGAGAATCACATCATCATGCAGACCTTGACCTATGCCGAGAGCGTAATCTTCTTGGGAGAACGTGGAAGCTTCGATGAACCCTCCTACCTAACAGGCAAGGTGACTTATGTTGGTCCCGTTGTTCGAAACTTCAAGTACCACAAGAATGACCGCGATCGCGCCCGACAGGAATTAGGTATACCCAATGACTGCACAGTGGTGGCAGTTTTGCCCGGAGGATGGGCGAACGAGCAAAGGGCCCCCATCGTGGACCTGTTGCTACCTGCATTTCAGGCATTGCCTCGGGCCAGCAAGCTGTTGTGTTGGGTTGCCGGCGACGATCTCGAATTTCTTTCCAACCGCACCAGAGACATGCAGAATGTTCTCGTTCTCAAGAAACTGTGGCCCATCGAACAGCTCATGGTTGCGAGCGATCTGGTGATTACTAAGGGAAACCGGATAACCATCATGGAAACATCCTCCTTAGGGCTGCCATCTATTTCCCTCTCTCACGGGCTGAACCCGGTCGAAGAGTTTATTGTCCCGCGAATCAAGAGCAACTTGCCTCTTCGGGTCAAAGGAATCGACAGCGAATTTCTTGCGAGATGTATGGACAACGTAATTGATCCGTGTGGAGGGAGCCTCGAACCAGGTCTCAGTGTTCCTGGATTTAACCTGGTCGCGGAAATCTTAGCCAGCAGAGTCGAAAAGAGCCATCTATCGTCCAAGGAGTGTGCCGACAAGAGCGCCGTCTCCAGCCATCCAATGTCAGCCGCTTAGATGCCAGTAGCAAGAGTTTACTTTTTCGAAGGTTGATGACCGCTGGATGCGAAACGAGAGTCGGGGCGCGCGCCAGAGCGGCCATGGGATCGCCCTGCGCTAGTGGATGCAGGAAAAGGCGAGTTGATTCTTCTAGGAGAGCTGTGACGAGCATTCCAAGGGACGAATCCGGCCATGCCTGAGCAGATTACGGTCGTTATTACGTCATGTGGCAGACTTGACTTGCTGGAACGCACGATTTCCAGCTTCCTCAGTTACAATTCGTATCCCATTGTCAGTTATGTCATAGTCGAAGACTCCGGTGATCAACATGTGGCGTCACTTCTGCGCGAGCGGTACGGTGGGTCTTTTAACATTCTGTTTAACGAACAGCACCTCGGGCAAATCGCCAGCATCGACCGTGCGTACGCTACTGTTGCTACGCCGTATATTTTTCACTGTGAAGACGACTGGTTGTTTCACCGCTCGCGGTTCTTAGAGGAATCGCTATCTGTCCTTGGCACGGATCCGCAAATCGCGACTGTTTCCCTGCGCGATCTGTGGGATACAAACGGTCATCCGCCTGAGCGGCCGCGATACCTGACACCCGATGGTGTGTGTTTTCGGCATATGTCTCGCCACTACCTTTCCCCGAGGGGTTTCATTTGGCGCGGATTTTCTTTTAATCCCGGGCTGCGAAGGACAGCCGATTATCAGAGACTTGGCTCTTATGCTGTGGTGCTGAAGGAGCGCGGGATGGCCAGTTGCTTCGAGGGCTTGCCCCAGGAATCAGCAATTGGCGAATGCTACCATCAGCTAGGCTATTATGCCGCGATTCTAGAACAAGGAGCCGTCGAACACATCGGATACGGCCGCCACGTTTCCACACAGACGCCGCCGCGGACTCCCAGTTTTTTGTTTCGGCCGCTTTCCGAGACAGTGGTCACAGCAACGGCTACAGCCAGTCAGCTGCAGGAAATGAGTGCAAAGATCGCGGAATCCAAGAAACCGTTAACTTGCGCACCACCCCGCACTCCTCTGTTCGCTTTCACAACTGACGAGAGAGGTCACTTGGTGGGTGCATTGCTGGGCTTCACTCATGTTAACGTCTTACATATTTCTGTTATGTGGGTTGCCGACTGCCCCACTCAGGATAAGACATTGGCTGAACTATTTTCAAAAACAGAAGCAGAAGCAATCCGCCGTGGGTGTAATGAGGCGTTCGCCACCGCCGTTCGCCCAGAATGCATCGGCATGCTTAACCAATTCGGATACACATCAGTTTCGGAACTCTCCAATATGAGAGGCGAGCCCCCAAGAGCCTTCTTACGTAAACGTCTTCCAGACGATAGCGAACGGGCGTCATGAACATCTGAGCCTTCCCATTGCGTCTCTAACTGCTATGGCGTGAACGCAAGAGGAGCTCCGAATCGGGCGCACGAGCGGCGCGTTCTTGAGCCCGTGATTTCAATACAGGATTGTCACGTCTCTAACGACTTGTCAAAGACTTAGGCGGCCACCCAGAGTCACGTAAGTCGTTCAAACTACAGCATAAACCCGCCCTGAAAAAGCTACGTCAGAGCTTTCAGGCGCTCCGGTCTGTCGTGGCCTTAATCTTTCACATCGAAGCAGAGCGCCTTTCTTGGTACCGCAAGGAACTGCACCGGATTTTGCACCGACTGCCTGCATCCGGGGCTTACTGGCATCTACTGGCCGTTCCGAGGGACGTTTTTGGAAGTGATTGAGGCGAAAGGTAGAAGGTTTATTATCAGAAGCTTGTAGAGAATTGCTAAAGCGATGTGGGCAGATGGTGTGTCTGCCAGTTCCACCACTTCCGCACTTTGTAAATTGCCTATAATCAGTAGCTTAGCAAGTTCGTCTTCTGAGGGCAATTCCAACTCCACCGGATCTTGCGCCGACTTCCTGCACGCGATGCGCTCCTACCGCGGGTACACGTAGCGCATCGTGGTTTTAATGTTATCGCGTCCAGCGACATACTGCAACGTATAGGCAGAATCCGATTCAGACTGGAGAGATTTCGCAGCAGCCGATGCCAGAGATCGCGCCGAACCCAGCGGCATTATCTGTCTATTCTCATTTGGGAAGGGCATCTTTTCCGTCCGGAAGCAATTGTCCCGCGATGCACTTCAGTGCTTCTTCTCTATCTCGATCTGGTTCGTTCCAGTGCCGATTGCGTCGAGATCGGCAGTCACTTCTACAGGAATCTGCAGCAGGGACGACTGAAGATTCTCGCGAAGATGCGCAAGGGACGATGTGCCAGGGATCAGTAGGATATTGGGCGAGCGCCGTAGAAGCCACGCAAGCGCAACCTGCATCGGCGTGGCCTTGAGCGACGCTGCGGCTCTGTCAAGCGCCGACGACTGTAATGGAGTGAATCCTCCGAGCGGGAAAAACGGAACATAGGCTATACCTTGGGCCGCCAGGTCGTCGATGAAAGCATCGTCGTTCCTCTGGGCCACATTGTAGAAATTCTGCACGCAGACAATCTCTGTCATGGCTTGCGCTTCGGCCAACTGCTGGGAAGAAATGTTGCTCAGACCGATGTGACGGATCAGTCCCTGGCGCTTGAGTTCGGCGAGGACGGTCAGTGGTTCCTCGACCGATTCCTGCCCAGGTTCCGTGAATCCACCGACCCTAAGATTGACGACATCGAGATGGTCGAGGCCAAGATTTCTCAGGTTGTCATGAACGGCATCCACTAGTTCCTGGCGGGAGAGAGCGGGAAGCCAGGATTTGTCCGGACCTCGGCGTGCGCCCACCTTGGTGACGATGACGAGATCTTTGGCATAAGGATGGAGCGCCTGCTTGAGCAGCTGATTGGTCACATGAGGTCCGTAGTAGTCGCTGGTGTCGATGTGGTTCACGCCCGACTCTACCGCCTCCCGCAGAACAGCAATGGCGGCATTCACATCCTTCGGCGGTCCCCAAACGCCTGGGCCAGCCAGTTGCATGGCGCCGTAGCCCATGCGGTTCAATGTGATCGATTTGCCGGGCAGAGTGAAGCTGCCCGCGAGATTAGTCTGCTTAATCATTCTGTTCCTCCTGTAACTGTTTGATGAAGGCCGGCCTGTGCTGACAGCCGCTCCCAATTTAAATGGGCGATCTGCTGCTTTGATTCATCGCTTAGAGTGGCTTCTTCGAGGAAGCTGCGGGCACCGCGTTCAGGGCGGTACTGGTACGGGTAGTCGGTCGAGAAGAGTATCCGGTCGACGCCAACGATCTCGATAGAACGTTGCAGGTAGGATTGGCTGAACATTCCACTCGGCGTGACGTACAGATTCTGCCGCATATAATCGACGACGGACATTTGGAGTTTTGCGACTCGGTTGAGCGCGCTCAGGCGCTCGGTGTAGAACAGAATCACCTCTCCCCAGTGCCCCAAGATGATCTGAAGATCCGGAAAGCGGTCAAATACGCCAGCGAGCATCAGCCGAAGGAATTGGATCCCGCTTTCATAATGCCATCCAAGACCGAAGGTTGCGAATGCCAGATCCACCTGTTCGTTAAACCCAGAGTAGTAGATGTCTCGAATAGGCTGTTGTGGAATCTGCGGGTGGATAAAGAGAGGAACATGCAGGCTTGCAGCGGCCTCGAATATCGGCAGGAAGTCCGAGTGGTCGATGTTCTTCTCTCGGGTTCGTCCGCACAGCAGCGCTCCCCTTAATCCGAGTTCAAGAACCGCCCGTTCAAGCTCCCTGGCGGCTTCTCGTGGTGAGGGTGTGGGAAGGGTGGCGAAGCCTTCAAAGCGGTCAGGCCGACGTGTTACCGTTGCAGCGATCAGATCGTTGGTCCGCGCGGCGAGGTCGACACTTCGGCGTGGCTCGAGGTTGTGCAACGCCGGCGTCGTCAGCGACAGCACTTGCATATCAACCCCGCTTGCTTCCATCAAACGTAGGCGGGCGTCGCTTAGATCGTCCAGCCGGTCCTCGATCTCTCCGAGGTGCAGGCCGAGACCGCCGTTACGCTCCGCCGACGATGACGCGGACCAGGCGTTTCTGACCGCGCTTGTAAGGAAGTGCTCTTCGATTGCTACGATCTTCATGGTTTTTTTAGCTTTACGGTACAAGAAAGAAATGCCGAGTTCGCAGCCGTCCTTCCTCGCAGTGAAGAAGAGAACTAAAACGACTCACCAACCATTTCCTCACTTTTCTTCCACAGCGCCTCGGCGTTGTTTGCATCGAGCGCATATCCACATACTCCTTCGGTTATGGAATCGATGGGTACGTTGTCGGGCACCAGATGAGCGACATGGCAGTCCTCGCAATATCGGCCGCCGATTTCGTCGGCGCGAGCAACGACTCCGGCCCACACGGAAGTTGCTGCTCCTTGCGGGATGGTCTTCCATTGGAAGAGCGCCTTGCCCTCCGCCGCGAGTTGCTGATTCCTCTGTTCAAGAATCTTTTCGATTTGGCTGGCGTCCACGTGGCGAGCCAGTTCGGTATGGATTACTCCCGGATGCACTGCGGCTGCACGTACTCCGCGATCCCGATGGCGTTTGTCGAAGGCAACCGCAAAGAGGATGTTCGCAGTTTTGGATCTTCCGTAGGCAACGAAGGGCTCGTACGGCGTCCGATCAAAGTTGGGATCTTCGAGGTTGACATTGGAATAGCGGTGACCCAAGGAAGAGAGATTGATCAGCCGCCCGCCAGAACGAATGAGCGACGCAATCCGGTTGACCAGGACAAAGTGACCCAGGTGATTGGTCCCGAACTGTGTTTCGAAGCCATCGACTGTGTGGCCGAGCGGCGTCGCCATCACTCCGGCATTGGCAATGACTACATCGAACGCCTCCCCTCTCGCCAGCAACCGGTCGGCGCAGGCACGCACGCTCTTCAGGTTGCCAAGATCGAGTTCAACCAGTTCGAAGCTTCCGGCATTCGCCGCTGCGTCCTTTCGCACTTGTTCGGTCGCAGCTTTGGCTTTGTTCAAATCCCGGGCTGCGCCTACAACCTGAGCCCCATGCGCAGCCAGGGAGCGTGCCGTTTCCACGCCGAGGCCGGCCGAAGCGCCAGTTACAAGGATCCGTTTGCCCTTAAGGCTCATCCCGGACAAAACGTCGTCTGTGGTTGATGTTGCGCCAAATGAAATTGCGTCAAGCACGTTTGTCATTTTCTACCTCCTCTGTACTAAAACGTTGGATGTGACGGTAAACGAATCGGTCGCACCTTAGCCGTGCAAAGCCACGGGCTCCGCGCTGTGTTCGAAATAGTGCGCCGCGTTCAGGTCCGCAATGAGCCCAGGCTGAACCGGTCGCCATCCTAGCCGTTCCTGCGTCAGTGCACTGGAAGCCGGGCCGTCTATACCGAAAAAGCGAGCGATCCAGCCAAAATGATCGGCTGCTGCCTCGTGCGACTTGCTGACGCCCGGCACATTCAGGCCCCGGCCGATTGCCGCGGCGATCTCCCGAGTCGGTACGCCCTCATCGGCGACGCCGTGATAAGTGGCTCCAGCACTACCTTTCTCAAGCACGAGCCTATAGAGATGAGCAGCATCGAGCCGGTGCACTGCGGGCCAGCGGTTCAGCCCGTCGCCTATATACGCGGAAACGCTCTTTTCGCGTGCGATGCCAATCAAGCGCGGCACAAAGCCGTGATCGCCATTGCCATGGACAGAAGGCGGAAGCCGCAACACAGATGCCCGGACTCCACGTGCCGCCAGCGCCAGCGCCGCCTCCTCCGACTTGCGTGGGAAGTTGGGATTGTGGGCATCCTCCTCTGTTGCGAGCGGGCCTTGGCGTTGAGCGAGCAAGCTCCCGGAGGTGACGATCAACGGGCGATCAGAGTCCGCGAGTGCGCTGCCGAGAGTCTCGATGGCACGCCGATCCGCCTCGGCGGCTGGCCCATAGTTTGAGAAATCGTGGATAAAAGCAGTGTGGATCACTCCGTCGGTAGCCGCCGACCCGCTGCGAAGGCTTTCGAGATCTTCGAGCGAACCGCGATGTACTGCGGCTCCTGCGGCGACAAGAGATTGGGCTGACGCATCTGAACGCGCAAGACCGAGCACCTGATGACCAGCGTCGATGAGTTCTCGGACGACTGCGGTACCTACGAAACCAGTAGCTCCCGTGACAAAAACACGCATTTTTCATTTCCTCCTAAGCATTTGTGAATTCGGCCGATAGGGACGACGGGGACGAAGCGTTCACTCCACCGGGGAGACGGGTCGAAACTTTTGCAGTGATCAATCTCCATTCGCGGGCTGAAGTAGGCAGACCGTCGATCTCGATCAACTCGTGTAACCAGTCTTCCGCTGAGAGATCCGCTTGTTCTGACCCGAACAACTCGGTGACCGCGTTGAAGAATGCCGACAACTCCCGTTCCGCCATCGTCATGAGGTCGGCACAATCAGAGTTGGAATTTGTTGACCGTTCGTAACGAGCATGTGGATTCATATTCCTAACCTCTCGAAGCCGGGAGGACGAAACGGCAACCCAGGAACCCGCAGTTGACAGGCTGCCGCGTTCCGGCTAAAACGGAGAGTGTCTCCGAATCACTAGATAAGATAATCGGAGACTATCTCCGGTTGCAACTTTTTTTGGTATGCCTGCGAACAATCAGAAAGCCCCACGAAAACCTCGCGCTGACGCGCAGCAGAACCGCGAGCGCATTTTGGATGTGGCAAAAGAGGCGTTTACCCGGTCCGGTGCGAACGCCAGCCTCGACGACATCGCCAAGGAGGCAGGCGTTGGAGCAGGGACTTTGTATCGCCACTTTCCTACGCGCGATGCATTGATCGAAGCTGTCTATCGGACTGAAGTGGAAAGGGTGGCCGCAGCCGCGAAGAGGTTCTCCGCAAACCTTCCTCCCATCGAAGCCTTGCGAGCATGGATGTTGCTATTCGTTGACTACATCGCCACCAAGCAGATCATCGGCCCTGCCTTGAATTCGCTGGTTGGAGGGCCTTCGAAGCTGTATGAAGGTTCACGGATTCAGATTAAGGGTGCGATTGATTCGTTGGTGAAGCGCGCAATCAAAAGCGGAGACATACGCAGAGATCTCGAGCCATTCGATCTACTCCGCGCGCTGATTGGCGTCTCCCATGTGGCCTCCGGTCCCGACTGGCAGCAGAGCGCCAGGAGACTCGTGGACATCCTCATCACCGGTTCGCAGCCAATCAAGTAGACGCGCGAGGGTCGGATTACACTAGGCTACCGTCAGTTATACCTCAAAAGCCCATCCACCCAGCGACCGATGCGGTGTCGGGTCATAGTTTACGAGGATGGCCATTCATTTTACGATAATGAGGGCACTCGAAGGCCACTCCGGTCTTGCAATGTCCACATCCGGCTGTCTTTTGACTGCCCTATTCATCTCTGAAACACCCTTAAGCTGAGCTCTCGGCTATGATCCTGCGGAATCCGCGTAGAGAAGGTGCTTCACCTTGGGCTCACCCGCAACATAAACGAAGACCTGTTGTTCCACCTCACGATCCCCTTTTGTCTGTCGCTGGTGTTGACGTAAATGTTCTGCCCACGAATGCACCAGGAATATCTCCACAAACCGACTGGCAACTTCGGTATCGCGATAGATTCCCCACCGATACGCCCCATCACGACGCCTCATGGGTGCGTATTGACGGATCGCTTTCACGAATTCTGTCTCCTGCCCCGAAATGACAGAGTATTCAATTGTGACCAGCACCGGGCCTCCAAGCAGGTCAGCGCCAACCTCTTTGACGATCACTGGCATACGCCAGTGATTCCAGGGGCTGAGATCTGCGGTGGAATCCGGAAGCCTGGCGAAAAGGGTAAGTATCACGCTCCCAAGAGTTCCCAATCCGGAATATATAAGAGCCAAGCGAATACCCTCTCGCTGAGCCACACCGCCCCAGGCCGCGCTTCCCAGTGCAAAACTTCCCATATAGACGAGCGTGAAAATCGACAGCACGCGCGCTCGAACCCAGTCCGGGGCTAGGTTTTGGATCAACGCATTGATGAGAGAGATGAACAGAACCCATGCCGCGCCGCCGACCAGGATGACAGGGGCGAGGGCACTCAAACTGTGCAGACGAGCGATCGCTACGATCACAACGCCGACGATCGCCACGCCCGTGGAGACAATCGTTTCCGTCGAGAAACGAGCCCGCAGCGTTTGCATGATCAAAGCTCCGCCAATTGCGCCCGCCCCAAAGCACCCCAGTAACACCCCATATCCGATTGCACTCTCATTCACGCTCTTGGCGACCGAAGGCAGTAACGCAAATAGCGTGCTGGAAAAGAACATGACAATCCCAGTCCGGACCAACACAGTGAGAATCGCAGGCGAGTTGCGAACGTAGCGAATCGCCGCGACAGTGGCTCCAGTCATGGTTTCTGCCGGAGCCGTCCGATTGCGAATCGGTCTCTTCCAGGTAGCGACCACGAGAATGACCCCAAAAAACGACACGACGTTGGCGACAAAAGCCGTCGCGACGCCTGCGGCGGCGATCACCGCGCCCGCCACCGCTGGCCCCACCGCTCTCGCGAGATTGAATTCGATTCCGTTCAGGGCTGATGCCGCCGCCAGATCGTCCTTGGACACCAATTCGGGCAGGATGGCGCGCCAGGTTGGAGTCTCAAACGCGTCTCCGGCGGAGAGCGCAAATGTCAGCGCAAGCAGCAACCAGGGCGAAGTGAGGCCGCTGATGGTCAGAACGGCCAGGATCAGTGCGACCCCAACCATCCAGGCTTCGGTATACAAAACGAGTCTGCGGCGATCGAAGATATCGCCGGCTGAACCCGCAGGCAGTGCCAGTAGAAAGTAAGGCAGCGAAGCAGCAGTTTGTATGAGCGCGACGTAACCCGGGCCGGCGTGCAGTGAAATCATCAGCCACGCGGCGCCAACGTTCTGCATGAAGGTGCCAATATCGGAGACAAGATCTGCGATCAGCAGATGGCGAAAGATCGCAACCCGAAGTGGCCGCCCTAAGCCCGCCGAATTTCCGACCCCCGAATCTTTTTCTGTATCGGTCGCCAATCGGGTTCACCTATCATTTTGCTATCAAGCGTCAACCGAACATAATTGAGGAGAAGTCTACAGTTCAAGCGCCTTTCCAATATCACCTTTCGTCCCGACAGCTGCGCCCGTTTCAGCCCAGCCAGGGTGTTCCGCCCGACCCGTCCATCGCTGGCCACCGTCCCATCGTAATCAGCGGCTGAGGCTATCGCCGAAATCGCATTGTTTCTCCGGTTCATATAATGATAATGCTGAGCATGCGGCGACACTCGGAGAACGGCAGGATCGGCGAAACTGCCTGGCACGGGAGCTGAACGAATGCGAAAATCGGCGCGCCGGATCGAGCAGCGGCATTAGGCGAGGAGGACGCGGTTTGTCTTTAGAGCAGGATGTGCTTTGGTACAAACGTGCGATCATCTACCAGGTCCACGTTCGTGCCTTCTACGACAGCAACGGAGATGGTGTTGGCGACTTTCCAGGGCTTGATCAAAAGCTAGACTACCTGGTGGAATTAGGGATCAACACAATCTGGTTGATGCCATTTTTTCCGTCACCCCTGCGCGATGACGGCTACGACATCGCGGATTACAACTCAGTCCATTCCAGCTACGGAACCCTGGAGGATTTCAGGAAATTCCTGGGTTCGGCCCACCAGCGTCAGATACGGGTGATCATCGAAATGGTGCTGAATCACACATCGGATCAGCACCCCTGGTTTCAGCAGTCTCGAAGTTCGCAGGAAAACCCGCGCCGGGATTGGTATGTCTGGAGTGATACCGACACCCGGTATCACGAGGCTGGGATCAATTTTGTCGACACCGAGATGTCCAATTGGGCGTGGGATCCGGTTTCGAAATCTTATTATTGGCATCGTTTCTTCAGCCACCAGCCCGACCTTAATTATGACAATCCTGCGGTGCGGGAAGAAATGTGGAACGTAATGAAGTTCTGGCTGGAACTGGGGGTTGACGGCTTCCGGCTCGATGCGGTCCCGTACCTGGTGGAACGGGAGGGGACGAATTGTGAAAATCTGCCCGAGACCCACGCAGTCATAAAAGAGTTGCGGCGAAAACTCGATGGCCAATTTCCTGGCAAGATGCTTCTGGCAGAAGCCAATCAATGGCCTGCGGACCTTCGGCCATATTTCGCCGACGGGGACGAATTTCACATGGCGTTTCACTTCCCGCTGATGCCCAGGATGTTCATGGGAGTGAAATTAGAAGACCGCAAACCGATTACTGAGATCCTGCAGCGAACTCCGGAGATTCCACCCTCATGCCAATGGTGCCTGTTCCTGCGCAACCATGACGAGCTAACCCTCGAAATGCTTACGAACATCGAACGGGACTACATGAACGACAGCTACGCCCAAGACAAGGCAATGCGGCTGAACCTCGGAATTCGCCGCCGGCTGGCCCCATTGCTCGACAATGACCGACGGCGGATCGAGTTGATGAACGGAATACTGATGTCGTTGCCGGGCACGCCGAGCATTTACTACGGGGACGAAATTGGCATGGGTGACAACATCAAGTTGGGCGACCGCAACGGAGTGCGAACTCCGATGCAGTGGGGCGGAGGCTGGAACGGAGGGTTTTCCGCTGCAGATCCAGAGAAACTGTATGCGCCGTTGATCCAAGACCCACTCTACGGTTTCCCGGCAGTCAACGTATTTTCGCAAAAAAAGACCCAGCACTCTCTTCTCAACTGGATGGGCCGGCTTATTGCAGTTCGCAAGACGACTGGAGCATTCGGTAGCGGATCGATTGAGTTTCTTTATCCAGCCAATCACAGAATACTGGCCTACGTGCGACGATTGGGCGATGAAACGATCCTCGTAGTCAATAATCTTTCGAACGCGGCCCAGGCTGTCGAACTGGATTTGCGCAGTTACAAAGGAAATATTCCAATCGAAATGTTCGGGAGGAACATCTTTCCGCGGGTAGGCGAACTGCCTTATCTGCTAACCCTCGGCCCTTACTCTTTTTACTGGTTTCGGTTGCGAAAAATCTGAAGTTATCGTTGGCAGGGAAGCGACGCCACAATATGACGGAAGTTAAATTGGCAGAGGAGAGTTCGCTCACCGATGATTTTCTCGGCCAACTGATCAGTGTCGGTGAAGTAGACATCCTGGTGGGCGTCCCCACCCATAACAACGCCAAAACCATCGGCCCGATCCTTGAAGCGATTCAAGCCGGACTGCTGACGTTCTTTCCCCGAGAGAGAGTCGCGATTATCAACGCCGACGGAGGCTCGCGGGATGGCACGCCCGGACTGGTCGTGAATGCGGCGATCGGCGACGCGCGACGTAGCTCCAAGCTGTACGCCCTACGTACATTGCACTCGATCAGCACCCAGTATGCGAGCAGTCCCGCCAGCGGGACGGCACTGCGGACCATCCTGGCGGCTGCCGAATTGTTGCGCGCCAAGGCGTGCGCGGTGATTTCGCCCGAATCCAGTCAAATTACAAGCGATTGGTTGGCAGCTCTCCTGCGGCCCGTTTACGCAGAGACATTTGATCTTGTGTTGCCCACATATCGAAGGCACAGGTTTGATGGAATCCTTTTAACGAATCTCCTCTATCCCATGACCCGTGCGCTTTACGGGTTGGAAATCCGCGAGCCCTACGCCTCGGAGTACGCATTCTCTGGCCGCCTCGGAAACCAGTTTCTCGCCCAGAACCCATGGCACGAAGAAACCGCTCGGGCTGGTTCGGAAATTCAATTCACTCTGGCTGCGATTGCCGGAGGATACCGCATCTGCCAATCCTTCCTGGGAACCAAGGAGCACGTTGAGAGGCATTCGGCAGATTTGGTTCCAGCCATGCGCCAAACCGTCGGGGCATTGTTCTCTTCATTGGAGCCGAACTTTTCTCTGTGGAACACCAAAACGGGCTCTCAGCCAATCCTTACGACCGGTGCCGAGCAGGAGTTCACTCTGGATCCACTGCGAATCAACCGGAAACGGCTGCGAGACATGTTCTCGACCGGAGTCACCGAGTTGGAATCCGTATTTCGATCAATTCTTTCCGTCTCGACTCTGGCAGAACTCCAGCGAATCTCTGGTCTGGACGAGGGGCACTTCCGCTATTCCGAGGAATTATGGGTCAAGACGGTTTACGAGTTTGCCGCGGCGTATCACAAGTCGGTCATCAGCCGGGATCACGTCATCCAAGCCCTGGCCCCTCTTTTTCGCGGCAGAGCTTTCACCTTCCTGATGGAGAATCGCGACGGTTCCGCCGGCGACGTCGAAAACAATATCGAAGGCTTATGCCTTGAATTCGAACGAATGAAGCCGTATCTGCTAGAGATATGGAACGGCAGGGAGTGAGGTCATCATGCGCGAAATGATTATTAGCGAATTAACACAGGCCATGCAGCAGTTCACTAGAGGCTTCGCCCACATTCTCCCTCGGATCATCGTACTGGTGATCGTCGCCTTCGCAGGGTGGGTCGTCTCGTATTTTTTGAGGGTGTTAATGCGCAGCATCCTGCGGCTTGTCAAATTCGACAAGCTCTCAGAGAGTGCAGGTGCGTCCCAACTGCTCAGCAAAGCCGCGTTACCATCGGCTACGGAATTGTTGAGCCGGTTCGTGTTCTGGGTGGCGTGGCTGGGCTTCATTCTGCTGGGTGTCAGCGTGCTTGGCGTTTTTGGCCTGCAGGAGCAAATCGCCAAGTTCTTCCTCTTCTTGCCCCGTCTATTTGTGGCGCTCCTTACGATGTTTTTCGGCCTACTCGGGGCTGGCTTTTTTTCCCGCGCCGCACTGCTAGCCGCAGTGAATGCCAACCTCCCTTCTCCCCGCCTGCTGAGTGTCTCCATCCGCACGATCATCATTGTCTTTGTGTTGTCCATGGTCTTTGAGGAAGTGGGAGTAGGAGAACAAACCATGCTGGTTGCTTTCGGAATCGCTTTTGGAGCTGTAATGCTGGGGTTGGCAATCGCATTCGGCATCGGGGGCAAGGACTTGGCACAGCAATTTCTAGAAAAGAGATTTGTACACGGCAGGAAGGATGAGGGAAAACAAGACGAACTGTCGCCACTTTAGTGCTCTGCAAAATAGAATCCGGTGGCACTTTCTGCGGCTAGGTGTGCGGGTCAAAGGAGTGGGCACGGAGATCGTGCCGACTAGCCTCACAACCGGGACAGAACACCTAACTGAAAAACTGAGGACAGCAGGTCACCTCGCTCGACAGAATCCTACTTCGCACCATAGACGTCCAGTTCACCCTGCGGATTTGGTACCGTGGTCAGATCATGACCGGTTCCAATGTAAACCTTCCCATTCGCAACAATCGGCGACGTGAACTTGATTCCATACCCTGGCGCATCCTCTGCATTAATTCCGCTGTCATACAACTCACTAGCCAAATTGAGGGGGTCGTAGGCGCGCAGGGTTGCAGTCGTCGGCGCAGCGCCATTTGGGTCTTGGTTTTGAAGCGGCTCCCCGTGGTCAATCATCCACAAGATTCCGTTCGCAGTGCCATTGGCCGAAATGAAAGCCGTCGCACCGTTGCTGCCTAGCTGCATCGCGGGTAAACTCGTGAGTGCCGCTGTCAATGTTCCGGAGTATTGAAACTGTACGATCCCAACAGGTATGGATGTTGAAGTCGGGGTTAGTCCGACATATACCGATCCATTGAAGTAGGATGGCGTCGAAAAGAATTCATAGGAATTGATATTGGTGGTCCACGTTGCTCCCCCGAACTGCGGGGGGTCCGTGCAACTTGAGGAATACGGGTCGAAGCCCTGATCGATTAAGACACCTGGCACCGTTTGCGTCGCTCCCGCATCATTGTCCTGCTCGTGGCCAAGATCGGTTGTGTTCACCAGATAGAGTACACCGGTCTTTCCTCCCGCCAGGGCTTCGGTGCTTCCTGGAATCAGCAACAAACCACCCGCTGCCAAATCTGCGTCGTGGCAATTCATGTAGCTATAATCATCGGGTGTGAAGTAGTCGAGCATTTGAAGTTGCCCGTTGCTCGAGAACTTCAGCACGGAATCGCCCCATGCCGTCACTCCGTCCCAAGGTCCGTTCCCGGTCGTGATGTATATATTCCCGCTGTCATCGGCAGCCGGGCCGCCGCCACCCATCCACACTCCTCCCGCGCTGGCATACGGACCCTCGCCGTTCAAGTTGGGACTCGCGTTGAATACGCCAGTTTGGGCCAGAGTCAGCTCGTTATAAGCCAGCAACCATCCGCTATGACAACCGCCGAAACCAATGTAGACGGTGCCGGTAGACACGAGCAGGGCCGCCCGCTGGACACATGACGCGGTCAGAGAGACTACGCCGTTAATCGAATCTGAATTCGTACCCGGCACTGAAGCCTGAATGGTTACCGGGCTCCCGGTCGTCTGCGCTCCAGTGAGAATATTCAGTGCGTTCAGGCGGAAAGTGGAGACGCCCGTTGACGTGAGCGTTTGGACAGAGACCACGTACATCGTGTTCGAGGCCGTATCGATCACGGGCGTCGAGGTAATTCCCTCTACCGGCTGGATGGGGCCGTCGGTGATCGGCGTTTCTCCCGGCTGCAGCAGCGAAACCTGCCACAACGGCGTGCCATTGTTATAGTTGTCGGCGTCAAAGGCATACACGCTGTCATTTTCGGTGGCTGCGAACACCACATTGCGAGTGATGCCGTTGATAACCAAGTTCGACATCAGCAGCGGCTGCCCATACTCGTACCCGTCCAACAGGTAAGAAAACAGCTTGCCAAAGGTTTGAGGAGTCACGCTGGCCGGCGACAGTGATGTCTCGGTCGGGTTCAACCCAGTCCGTTGAGCGTCATAATGCCACATTGCAACGTTAGTAAGTCCAGCAACGGTCGCCGTCACGCCAAGTGACGCACTTCCGCTGATGCTGTTCAGCGAGGCAGTCACAGCCGTTGAGCCCGCAGCTGCTCCCGTTGTCAGGCCGCTGGAATTTACAGTCGCTATCGCTGGAGTTGCGATCGTCCAACTGGCCGTCGAAGTTACATTGGCGGTCGAGTCGTTGCTGTAGGTTGCCGTAGCGGTGAACTGCTGCGTGGCGTCCACGGCAATGCTTGCGACCGAGGGCGTCACCGATATCGACGTCAGGGTCACAGTCGGCGCCATCACGGTGAGTGACGCGTTCCCGGTCATCCCGCTCAACGAGGCAGTCACCGTCGACGAGCCCGCGGCTGCTCCCGTTGTCAGGCCGCTGGAATTTACAGTCGCTACCGCTGGAGTTGCGATCGTCCAACTGGCGGTCGAACTTACATTGGCGGTCGAGCCGTTGCTGTAGGTTGCCGTAGCGGTAAACTGCTGCGTGGCGTCCACGGCAATGCTTGCGCTCGAGGGCGTTACCGATATCGACGTCAGGGTCACGGTCGGTGCCATCACGGTAACTGACGCGTTCCCGGTCATCCCGCTTAGCGAGGCAGTCACCGTCGACGAGCCCGCGGCTGCTCCCGTTGTCAGGCCGGTGGAGTTTACAGTTGCTACCGCTGGAGTTGCGATCGTCCAACTGGCCGTCGAAGTTACATTGGCGGTGGAGTCGTTGCTGTAGGTTGCCGTAGCGGTGAACTGCTGGGTGGCGTCCACGGCAATGCTT
>Ga0209274_10000276_pt1 | contig 36046 bp, 33 predicted proteins | sample HubBroMetageREF1_FD_188343 | JGI IMG/M metagenome (GOLD analysis project Ga0209274, IMG submission 188343) | Reference soil microbial communities from the Hubbard Brook experimental Forest, New Hampshire, USA - Hubbard Brook CCASE Soil... | ecosystem: Environmental > Terrestrial > Soil >...
GGCTTCGACGGGGCCTCGACGTGGGGAGTCGGGGTCGCGGCGTCCAGCGGAACCGCCGGGCGGCGGGACTTGACGTCGGCGCTCACGAGGCGCCCCCCGCCTGATAGATCATGATCGAATGGACGTTGGCGCTCCCCGAGAGGTTGTGGACCATCGCCCATTCCGGATCGGGTACCTGACGGACCGCCGGGACCGTCTTCGCGAACTGCTGGTGGACCTCCACCGCCTGGGCGATCCCGGTTGCTCCCAACGGGTGGCCACAGCCGAGCAGTCCGCCGCGCGGGTTGACCACGAGGTCCCCTCCCAGGTCGCCGCGACCGTCGGCCGCGAAGGCGCCCCCTTCCCCCGGCCCGCAGAGGCCGAGGGCCTCGTATTCGATGATCTCCGAGATCGTGAAGCAGTCGTGGACCTCGGCCATGTCGAGGTCTTCGACGCCGATCTTCGCCCCGGTGAGCGCCTCGCGCGCAGCGTGCTTCATTCCGGCCCAGTCGGTGAGCGAGCCCGCGTTCGCGAGGTTGTGGAAGTCGGAATACTGTCCCGTGCCCCGGACCCACGCCGGCGAGTCGGTGTACTTGCGGACGAACTCCTCGGCGACGAGCACGACCGCGGCGGCGCCGTCGGTCATGGACGAGCAGTCGCCCAGCCGCAGCGGCGGGGCGACGACCGGCAGTCGCGCGAGCTTCTCGCGCGGGAACTTCTTCTCGTGGAACTGGGCATGGGGGTTCGAATTGGCGAATCGGTGGTTCTTCTCCGAGACCGCGGCGAGCTGGTCCTCCGTCGTCCCGAATTCCAGCATGTGGCGCTGCGCGACCATCGCGAAGAACGGCGGCGCGGTCGCGCCGTGCGGACCGTCCCACGCACGATCCATCACGCACCCCATGGAGGAGTTCGCTTCGGCCATCGAGGGCAGGTTCATCTTCTCCACGCCCACCGCGACCGCGATGTCGGAAAGTCCGGCCGAGATCGCCGCATACGCGGAGCGGATCGCCGCCTGACCGGAGGCACACGCGAGCTCCGTGCGTTGGATGACCCGGTGGGGCTTGAGTCCCATCTGCTCCGCGGCGAGGGGGGCCACGTGGGACTGGAACGCGAACCGCTCGGGTTCGGCCGCGCCCACGAACAAAGAGTCGACGTCCTCCGCGCGCAACTCGGGCATCGCACGGAAGAGGGCCGCACCGACCTCTTGGGCCATCTCTGTCCATGTCGTCGCCCGGACGCCGAAGGGCGTCGTGGCGCCGCCGACCAACGCCACCGAGCGGCCGCTCATGTGGCCTCCGCGCGGACCGCTGCGGCGAGCAGGTCGCCGGCCCGGCTCGTCGTCATCGCTCCGCCCTGGTCGTAAGTCCGGGCCCCCCCGTCGCGCAGCACCTTCGCGATGGCGCGCTCGAGGCGGTCCGCCACGTGCGGAAGGCGCGCGTCCTGGTGACGGTCGCCGAGCCATCGCAGCATCTGCTCGAGGGCGAAGAAGGTGGCGAACGGGTTCACCTGGTTCTTGCCGGCATACTTCGGGGCGCTCCCGTGCACCGGCTCGAACATCGCGTGCTCGGTACCGATGTTCCCGCCGGAGGCGAACCCCATGCCGCCCTGGAGGACCGATGCGAGGTCGGTAATGATGTCCCCCATCATGTTCGTCGAGACGACCACGTTGTACCGTTCGGGATTCCGCACGAGCCACTGCGTGAACGCATCGACGTAGGCGTAGTCGCGTTCGATCTCGGGGTACTCGGCCGCGACCCGGTCGAATGTCTCCCGGAAGAACCGGCAGCCCTCCATGACGTTCGCCTTGTCGACACAGGTGACCCTCTTGACTCCGTCCGAGGGGGCGCCCCGGGTCCGCGCCCGCGCGAGTTCGAAGGCGTAGCGGATGACCCGTTCGGCGCCCTTGCGCGTGATGATCCGCGTGTCGACGGCGACCTCGGTCTCGCCGGCGCGTCGGAGCCGGCCGCGCGCCGGCGTGTAGAGGTCCTCGGTATTCTCCCGGACGATGACCATGTCGACGTTCTTCGACGCCCAGACCTCGCGGTATTCGCCGCTGATCCGATGCTGCACTCCCGGATAGAGCCGGCAGGGGCGCACGTTGGCGAACAGGTCGAGCGACTCGCGCAGGCCGAGCACGAGCGCGCGTCCGGCGATGTCGCCGTTCGGGAGGGTCGCGCCGGGCCAGCCGACGGCGCCGAGCAGGATCGCGTCGGCGCGATGCGCCGCCTCTTCGCCGTCCGCCTCCCACTCCCGGCCGGTCTTCTGGTAGTACTGTCCGCCGCCCGGATACTCGGTCGTGCGCCACGGGGCCGGGCCGCCTTCGGCCAGGGCGGTCAAGACCTTGAGCCCCTCGCGGACGACCTCCGGACCGGTACCGTCCCCGGCGAAGACCGCAACCTCGTAACCGGTGTCCTTCATGGAGCGGCCGGGACCGATGCTTTGCGGGCCTCGAGTTCGGCCCGCACTTTCTCGACGAGTCCCCCCGCCTCGAGGAGGCTGAGCAGATGGGGGGGAAGCGGCGGGAACGTGACCGTGGCTCCCGTGCGCAGGTTCGTGATGCGTCCGGCGCGCATCTCGATCCGCGCCGTGTCGCCTTGCTCGAAGATCGCGCGGACCCCTCGGGCCTCCACGGTCGGAAGGCCGAGGTTGATCGCATTCCGGAAGAATATCCGGGCGAACGAGTCGGCGACGACCGCCCCGACCCCGATCGCCTTCATGGCCTGGGGCGCATGCTCCCGGCTCGAACCCGACCCGAAGTTCACGTCCGCGACCAGGATGTCTCCCGGCCGGGCCTCCTTCGCGAACTCGGGCAGCGCGATCTCGAAGACGTGCTTCTTGAGCTCCTCCGGGTCGATGATGGTCAGGTACTTCCCCGAGATGATCCCGTCGGTGTCGACGTCGCGTCCCAGGGTCCAGACCCGGCCCTCGATGATGTCCTTCATCCCGGACCCCTCCGCTAGAGGTACTCCCGATGGTCGGCGATCTCGCCTCGGATCGCCGCCGCGACCGTCGCGGCGGGCGACATGAGGTAGATCCGGGCTTCCTTCGCGCCCATGCGGCCGGGGAAGTTCCGGTTGGACGACGACGCACAGACCTCCTCGGGGGCGAGGATCCCCATGTTGCCGCCGAAGCACGCGGAACAGCTGGAATTCGTGAAGACGGCTCCCGCGTCCGTGAACGTCTGGATGATCCCCTCCTTGAGGCACTGGTCGTAGATCTTGGTGGACGCTGGGGAGACGATGAACCGGACCCCATTGGCGACCTGGTGTCCCTTCATCAGGGCGGCGCCCTCGCGGAGATCCTCGATGCGCGCGTTGGTGCAGGACCCGAGAAACACCTGGTCGACCTTGATGTGCTCGGCCACGACGTCGGGCAGCGGACGCACGTTGTCGGGAGAGTACGGGCACGCCACCATCGGAGGCATGCCGTCCACGTCGATGTCGATCACCCGTTCGTACTGGGCATCTGCGTCCTGTCGGAGGGGATGCATCGGGTGCTTGGCGATCTTCGCGAGGTACTCGTAGGTCTTCTCGTCGGGCGCGACCATCCCGCACTTCGCGCCCATCTCGGTCGTCATGTTGCAGATCGTGAACCGTTCGGGCATCGAGAGCGCCTCGATGGTCGGGCCGGAGAATTCCACCGCCTTGTACGTCGCGCCGGTCGTCTTGATGTCCCCGAGGATCCGGAGCACGAGGTCCTTGGCGGTGACGCCGCGACCGAACGTTCCCTGTACGCGGACCTGGATCGTCGGGGGTACCTTGAGCCAGAGCCGACCCAGCGCGAGGACCGCGGCCATTTCGGTCGGGCCGATACCGGCCGCGACGGCGCCCATCGCGCCCAGCATGTTCGTGTGCGAATCCGTTCCGACCGCAAGGTCACCGGGCACGACCCAGCCGTTCTCGGCAAGGATCTGGTGGCAGATGCCGTGCCGGCCGACGTCGTAGAAGTGGGGAAGGTTGGTCTCGGCCGCGAATTTCCTCAGGATCCGGTGGAGCACCGCGGCTCCTTCCGTGGAGGCCGGTACCCAGTGGTCGATCGCGATGACGACCCGCTCCGGGTCCCAGACCTTCTCGGCGCCCATCTGGTGGAACGGGCCGACGGTCTGGGCGCCCTGTTCGTGCATCATCGCGAGGTCGACGTTTCCTTCGATGATCTCGCCGGGCACGACGCGATCGACGCCCGCGGAGCGCGCCAGCACCTTCTCCGCGAGGGTCATTCCGTGACCGTTGTTCGCGTTCATGCGCTCACTGCCCCGATACCGACCGCATCGACCATCGTCCAGAACTCTTCGTCGGATAGCCCCGGACGTTCGAATAGGTGTCGGTACTCCCGGAGGAACCGATGAAGGTCGTCTTTGGACCGCGACTCGGTCTCGCTCTTGATTCGATGGAGGAGTTCGAGGAGGAGCGGGTCGGGGGCGATGATCCCGCGTTCCTTCAGCTTCTCGACGACCGCCGCCTTCCCGGTGTGCTTGCCGAGGATCATCTGCCGACGCGCACCGACGACCTCCGGCTGCAGCGGCTCATACGTCAGTGTGTGGGCAAGTATCCCGTGGGTGTGAATGCCGGCTTCGTGGGAGAACGCGTTGTATCCTACGAGCGCCTTGTTGGCGGCCACGGGAATGCCGGAGAGGTCTTCGACCAATCGGGAGAGCTCCGTGAGCTTCTCGGTCTTGATCCCGGTGCGGACGCCGTAGAGCGCCTCCACTTCGACCACGACCTCCTCCAGGGAGGCATTTCCCGCCCGTTCCCCGAGGCCGTTGACGCACACGTGGGGCGCCCGCGCGCCGCACTCGAGCGCAGTCAGCGTGTTCGCTGCCGCCAGTCCGAAGTCGTTGTGGCAATGGACGGAGAGGTCCTTGGGGTGGACCCGTCGCTGGAACTCCGTGAGATACCACCGGAAGGTGAGCGGCGTCATGATCCCGACCGTATCGGCGACGACGAGTCGGTCGGCCCCGGCGTCCTGTACCTCCCGGTAGAGTCGTTCCACGAAGTCGAACGGCGCCCGCACCGTGTCCTCCGTGACGAAGGCGACGTGAAGCCCGGCCTCCTTGGCCTGTCGGACCGCCGCGAGCGACGCCGCCCGTACCTCGTCCTGGGTCATCCGGAGCTTGTACCGGAGATGGACCTGGCTCGCGGCGACGAAGATCGCGATGTGGGTCGCTCCGCTGCGGATCACCGCGTCGACATCGGCGGGGACGGTCCGAGCCGCGGCGAGGATGCTTGCCTTCAACCCGGCCGAGGCGACGAGACGCACCGCGCGGGCCTCCTCTTCGGACACGACGGGAATCCCTGCGTTGATGACCGAGATGCCCATCTCGGAGAGCAAGGTCGCCACCCGCAGTTTCTCCTCGGGCGAGAAATGCACCCCCGGGGTCTGCTCGCCGTCCCGAAGGGTCTCGTCCCAGAACACGATCGGGTCGGCGAAGTGCCGCTGGGCCGCGGTCTCGGGATGATAGTCCTCGACGAGGCGCGGCTCCGCCATCGCGGGTTCTAACCGCGCCAAGAGGTTAACGTTTAGGCGACGCGACCAGTCGGCCGCGCTCCACGACGGCATGGCGCCGCCCCGCCGCCGGCGTGTACTTAAATACCGCACGGTTCTCGAACCGGGTACAAGTCGCATTCGACCTGTTTCTGGTGACCGCATGACCACTCCCGCTGCACATACCGCGCCGATTTCCGGGGAGTCCGGACCCGGGGACGCCCGCCCCGCGGTCGAGCTCACGGACCTCAGTGTGATGATCGGAGGACAGGGCGGCGACGGGACGTTGACCGTCTCGGACCTGCTCGGACGTTACTTCCGAAAGTGCGGACTCTACGTCTACATGTCGCGCAATGTGCTCTCTCGGATCCGCGGGGGCCATGCCGACGCCTCCGTCCGGGCGTCTCGAGACCCGATCTCGACGATGAAACCGGAGGTCGACGTTCTCGTCGCCTTCGACAACGAGGCGATCGAGATGGGCAAGGTCGAACTGGCCGCCCACGGGTATGTCATCTACGACTCCACGAGCTTCCACACGGACGTACCGAACGCGTCCGGATTCCCGTTCGCGACCCTCGTGGGCGGTCCGCTGGGACAGCCGATTTTCAAGAACACCGCGGCGTACGGCGCGCTCTCGGTCCTGCTCGGGCTCGACCCGACCAAGACGCGGGAGGTCATCGAGGAACGGTTCAAGCGCCGCGGCGGTGAAGCACTCGAAAAGAACCTCAAGGCCCTCGAGATCGGCCGTAAGGCGGCGCTCGAAGTTCCGGGACTCGCGAACCGATTCTCCGTCGCGGACGGCGACGCACACGACCTGATCCTTACGACCGGCAATCAGGCGGTCGCCCTCGGGTTCGTCGTGGGCGGGGGGCGGTTCTTCGCGGGCTACCCGATCACGCCGGCGACCGAGGTGATGGAGTACCTCCAGCGATATCTTCCGGCCTTCGGCGGGATCGTCCGTCAGGCGGAGGACGAGCTCGCCGCGGTCAACATGATCATCGGCGCGTCGTACACCGGCGCGCGGGTCATGACCTCCACCAGTGGTCCCGGACTGTCGCTCATGACTGAGGGAATCGGTCACGCCGGCACGGCCGAGATCCCGATCGTTGTCGCCGACTGCCAGCGCGTGGGGCCCAGCACCGGCCAGCCTACCCGCCACGAACAATCCGACCTCTCCCACCTGGTCAATCTCGGCCACGGGGAGTATCCCCGGTTCGTGATCGCCCCCGCGACGCCGGAGGACTGCTTCGTACTGACCGCGGACGCCCTGAACCTCGCGGAGAAGTGGCGAGTACCGGTCATCCTCCTCCTCGACCAAGCGCTCTGTCAGAACACTACGACGAGCGCCCGGTTCGGCCTCTCCGAGGTCCGCGTGGACCGGGGAAAGCGACTCACGGCCGAGGACGCCTCCCAACTCACGGAGTACAAGGCCTATCGATTCACCGACGACGGGATCAGTCCCTACGCGCCCCCGGGGACCCCCGGCCTATGGGCGGAGATCACCGGCAACGAACACGACGAGTGGGGTCACGTTTCCGTCAACCAGACCAACCGCGTTCGCATGATGAAGAAGCGGATGGAGAAGATGGTCAAGGCCCGAGATGACCTCCCGCCGTCCCGATTGTTCGGAGCGACGGACGCGAAGATCGGATTCATCGGGTACGGGAGTACCTCCGGACCAATCCGGGAGACCCAATCGATCCTCGCGGCGCGCGGGGTGCCGACCCGGTATTTCCAGGCGCGAACGATCTATCCGGTGCCGGTCCACGAACTCGACCCATTCCTCAAGGGCGTCGACGTCGCGTACGTCGTCGAGCACAACTACACCGGGCAGTTCGCGCGACTCGTCCGCGAGTTCCTTCCGTGGCACCACGAGAAAATCCGGTCCATCCTGAAGTACGACGGATACTCGTTCCGGACCCCCCAGATCATCGCTGAGGTCAAGGGGGCGGCCTGAGATGGTGCAGTCCGCAAAGCCGGTCCCGCCGATCTGGTGCCCCGGATGCGGTGACTTCAGCCTGCTCGCCGCGGTCAAGCGCGCGGCCGCGGACCTCAAGATCCCCACGCACGACCTGGTGCTCGTGGGTGGGATTGGATGCTCCGGGTCGATCCACAACTTCCTGGAGGTCAACGGGATCCACGCGCTGCACGGCCGTCTCCTTGCCCAAGCGGTCGGGGTCAAGCTCGCCAACCCCTCCCTCACGGTCGTCGCCGCCGGCGGCGACGGCGACGGGTATGCGATCGGGATGGGCCACTTCATGCACGCGTTCAAGAAGAACGCCTCGATCCTCTACATCGTGATGAACAACGAGACGTACGGGCTGACGAAGGGGCAGCCGTCCCCGACCAGCCAGATCGGGTTCGAAGGGAACGTCGAGTCGCCGTTCGACGCGATCCTCAGCGCGCTCTCGATCCCGGCTCCGAACTTCATCGCGCGGACGTTCTCGGGCGACCCCAAGACCATGATCCAGGTTCTGGAGGAGGCGATCCGGTTCAACCACGAGAACCGCGGCTTCGCATTCGTCGAGGACCTCTCCCCGTGCGTCACGTACAACGACACGTACAAGCTGTGGCGCGAGAAGGTCGTGGACGTCTCGAAGTTGCCGGGGTACGACCCGACCGACCGCAAGACGATGTTCCGACTCTATCTCGACACCACCGAGGCGGGAAAGATCCCGATCGGGATCATGCACCGCCCCAAGGAGGTCTCGAAGGCGGGCCTCGAGGCCAAGCTCCTCGGGGACGCCCTCGGTCCGGCGCGCTCGGAGATCTCCTTCCCTCCGAACCTCGCGGCATACCAGAAGCTCCTCGCCGGGGTCGCGTAGCGAACCCCGCTCGGTTCATCCCCGCCGGCGTACTGGTCCCGCGCGGACGGGTGGCGATGTGGGTCGGGATCGACGACACGGACAGCCCCCGAGGCGGGTGCACGACCTGGGTGCTCACCGAACTCCTCGCCGAGGCCCGACGGAACGGGGTCGACCTGATCGGCGAGCCCCGGCTCGTCCGGCTGAATCCGAACATTCCGTGGAAGACGCGCGGGAACGCCGCGCTCGCCGCCCGTTTCGGCGTGGGGACCGGGACGCGACGGCGGCTCGGGGTCGTCGACGGGTCCCCCGTATGGTCGTATGCGCGCGGCCGTCCGCTCGGCGTCGGCCGCGCTGCCCAGTGGATCGAACACGCGTGGGAACGGGTGCTCGCATCTTCCCGGGTGGGTGAACCGAACACGGACCCGGCCCTCGTGGCCGTCGATCGACCGCTCCCCGCTTCGCTCTACTGGAACGCCGTCCGGGAGGTGGTGCCGGTCGCTGAGGTCGACGACGTGCTGGAAGCTGAGCAGGCGATCGTCCGGACCTCGGGCAGCCGACGCGGGGTCGTGGGTGCCTCGGCGGCGATCGCCTGGCGGGGGGCCCGGTGCAGCTGGGAGCTCATCGCATACCGTTCCCCGGAGAGGTCCCACCTGCCCCGGGAGGTGGACGCGGAGAGCGTTCGCGAGGCCCAGCGTCGCAACCCCGACCTGTTCCTCTGTGAGGACCCGCGGACGCGTCGTATCCTGGTCGCTCCCCATACCCCGTGCCCGATCCTCTTCGGTCTCCGGGGGACCCGACCGGAGGCGCCGATGGCGGCCCGGCGGATCGTCCGATCCGAGCCCGTCGACCGATGGGTATTATTCCGCACGAACCAGGGCAGCGGCGACCACCTGCGGCGACGCCCCGCCGCCGAGCTCACGGAGTTCCGGTCCGCGGTCATCCTGGGGACCGTCGTCTCGTCCCCCGAGGTCCTCGCCGGCGGCCACGTTCGAGTTCGGATGGTCGACCCGGCCGGGGTCGGCGTGACGTGCGTCGCATTCGAGCCGACGAAGACCCTACCCCACGTCGTGGGATCGCTGATCCCGGGGGATCTCGTGCGCGTGTGGGGGAGCCGATCCGAGGACCCCTCCCTCCACCTCGAAGGCGTCGAGCTCGTTCGACTGGAACTTCGCAGCGGTCCCTCCCGGCCCCCCCGGTGCGCGACGTGCCATCGGTCCACCCGTTCCCTCGGCCATCTTCGTGGGTTCCGGTGCCCGGGCTGTCGTCGACGATGGCCTCCGGAAGCGGCCTCTCGTGCGGTCCTTACGCCGACCTTCGAGGTGGGGGTCTACCATCCCACTCCGTCTGCCCGGCGACATCTTGCCCCGCGGGGACCCGAACCGTAGCTTATTTCTTGCTGACCGAGAGCTTTTGACCCCGTCGACCGGTATATACGGCGGGAGTAGGGGTCCGACGACCCCCCGGCCGTCGCGCGGAGAGCGGTCCGGGGGACGCCCGATGCCGACCCCCGGGAACTGCGAACGATGGCGACGTGCCCGGCCTGCGGCATCGAGGCGGGAGCGGATTCCGCCGAGTGTCCTCGCTGTCACCTGTCGGTCACGTTATTCGACTCGATCCGAGAAGCCGCCGGACCGTCCGGGACCTCCGACCCCACCTACCTGCGGACGATCGGGGAACTCCTCGCGACCGTGGACCTCACCACCGCGGTTTCACCCCGGCCCGAACCCGCGCACGGATTGCTCAGCCGACCGGACCGGGGGGCGGACCTCCCGGAGCCTTCGACCGTCTCCCGTTCCACCGCGCGCGCCGCTCCTCCGATCGAGCGGGTGCTCGACTTTCCTCCGGCACCCTCCGCCTCCGAACCGCTCTCGGAGGTCAAGCACCGGCTGGATGAGTACTTCCGGCTCGGCCGCCGCCTCTCGGTCGATTTCACGGACTTCGAGTCCCGGGCGAACTCGGCCGCCCTCGTCGACGACGCCGATTCGCTCGAGATCCTGGCCCGCGAGATGTTCGTCCACCTTTCGAGCACCATCGCCGAGGAGTACGAGGCCCTGCTCGGCCGTCGCAACGAGCTCGCCCAGCTCGCCTCGACCGCCAGCGCCGACGTCGAGCTGACCGCGGTCCGCCGGGCGATCGGCACCGGTGACCTCAACGGTGCCCAGCGACGCCTCGCGCATGTCCGGGACGCGCTTTCCCGGGCGGAGGAGGACTGGGAGGTCGGCCGGATCCTGGTCGCCGAAGGCGACCTGATGGTGACGACCATTCGCGAGCTCGGGGGCGACCCCACCCCCGCAACCGGTCCGCTCGAGGAAGGGCGCCGGTTGTTCGCCGAAGGCCGGCGGGCGGACGCCGAACGTGTCCTCGCCCGCGCGGCGGTCGCGCTCTGGACGATCCTCCAGCCGCTGCTGCTCGGCGAACTGCATCGGTTTCGGGACCGAATGGTGGAGGTGCGCTCGGCGGGGCTCGACATCGAGCCCGCCGTCCAGCACCTTCGCGCGGTCTCGGTGGAACTGCGCAAGCGCAACTTCGTCGGGACGGTCATGTCCTACCGTCGCCTCCGGACTGCGGTCAACCTGGTCTCTCCGCCCGCCGTCGAGAGCCTGGCTCCCACCGAGGTGGCGGCCGGGTTTCGGGCCTCTCCGCCCGCATAGGTAAATAGACGGGTCCTCGTCGCTCGACCGTGTCTCCCACCGTCCTTCGCGGCTTCAAGGACTACCTGCCCCCCGACGCCGGTGCCCGGTCGGAACTGCGTCGCCGCATGCGCGTCGCGGCCCGGCGCGCAGGATACTCGGAACTCGAGACCCCGTCGGTCGAAAGTTTCGAGCTCTATCAGATGAAGAGCGGCGAGGGGATCGCGGCCCAGACGTGGCTCTTCCACGACAAGGGGGACCGGCCGGTCGCTCTGGTCCCCGAGACGACGCCGTCGCTCGCCCGCGTCTATGTCGAGCGGGCGAAATCGGAACCGTTACCCGTGAAGTGGTTCACCGTCTCCAAGATCTGGCGGTACGAGGAACCCCAGGCCGGACGGCTCCGGGAGTTCCTCCAGTTCAACCTCGACCTCCTCGGCGTGGCCGGCGTCGAGGCGGAGGCCGACCTGCTCTCGACGGCCGCGCTGCTCCTCGACGAGGTCGGCGCCCAGGACCTCTACGCGTTCCGCATCAACGACCGCGCCATCGCGGAGGGCGTCGGTCGCCTGTTCGGCGCGGCCGAGTCGCCCCGGTTCTTCCGCGCGGTCGACCGGTATCGTGACATCCCGCCGGCGGAGTTCGAGGGAGAGCTCGCGGCCGTCGGTGTCGGTCCCGCGGCGGCGAAGGAACTCACCGAACTGTTCGCGAGCGTCGGCCGCGGCGTCCCGCCCGACGGGCTGGAAGCGTACCTGGATGCGATCGTCGCGCGGGGGCTCGACGCCCCGGCCCAGGCCGGGGTCACGCGGGTGAAGGGGTTGTTCCGCCTCCTCGAACGCGCCGGGCTCGCGGACCGGGTCGTCTTCGACCCGACCGTCGTGCGGGGTCTGGCCTACTACACGTCCACGGTATTCGAGGCCTACGCCCGCGCGGACGGCGGTCGCGCGATCTTCGGCGGGGGACGCTACGACCACCTGATCGAGCTGTTCGAGGGGCCGCCCACGCCCGCCTCGGGACTCGCCATCGGCGAGGAGCGCCTCGAGATCCTCCTCAAGGGGGCCGGCCGTTGGCCCGACGGCGAACCGCCCCTCGACACCTACGTGGTCGTCGTGGACGCGCGGCTCACCCCGGAAGCGATCGGCCTGGTGCAGGAGCTCCGACGCGCCGGGCTGAGCGCGGACTGCGACCTGCTCGCGCGTTCGATGTCGCGGCAGCTCAAGGAGGCGGCACGCCGTCGCTCTCGCCGGGCGCTGATCCTGGGTCTGAAGGAGGCGGGGCCGGGTGCGGTCGTCGAGCGGGATCTCGGGAGTGGTGCGCAGCGTGAGATCCCTCGGAGCGAGGTGGTACGATCGGCGTGATCCCCTCGAACGTGTCGCCGTCCCAGAGCAGGATCCCGTCCGGCGACTGCGCGCCGTCGACGTACCCGTACCAGTAGACGACGGCGCCTTCTCCGAACAGTTCGGTGTACGGTCCGAGCTGCCGCTTCAGGTTCTTCCGGAGCTCGACGTCGTCCCCGAAGTTCGCCTTCGACTCGATCCACATCAGTTTCTGGCCGTAGAAGATGATCGGCTCGTCGAGGAGCGCGTCCGGCGTCTTCGCGTACTTCCCGCGAAGGTCCTTTTCCGTCCGGTAGCCGATGCCGTGTTTCTCGAGCCAGTGCTGCATCCGCTCCTCGCCCTTGCGTCCGCGCTCGCGCTGGAGCTCCATTCCGCGCGGAGAGTAGATCATGTCGGCGGCGAGCAGTTCCTCGACCTCGTGCCGGAGCCGGGCGTCCGGCGCGGTCTCCGGGTGGAGGAACGTCCCCCAGACCTTCTTGCGGGGGATCCCGAGCTCCCCGAGCATCTGCTGGCCGAGGAGGACCGGCGGGAACTTCCACTCCCGCGCGATGTCGAGCATCGTGCGGCCCCGCTTCCACTGGGAGGCGAGCTGGGGCATCTGTCGGCGGAGCACGTAGAAGCGTCGGGTCGCGTCGCGCGTGACGCGATGGGTATGGATGACGAACAGCAGTTCCTCGTCGAGATGTTCGGCGTGGGCCACGCGGTGGACATCCTCGTAGGTGACGAGGGTGTCGAGAAGTCGCTGGTAGGTCGCTCGATCCATGGGAAAGGTACGCGGGCGGAGTGGGTCGGTCGAGCGTTCGTCGCGTAAAAGCTTGGGGACGCCCGCTCGGGGGGTGGAGGGTGGCGAGGGACCTTCACTCCCGCCAATCGAGGCCGACCGTACGCAGACCGACCTTCGCAACCGGCGCGGAACGTCGCTTGTGGCGGCTTCGGGCGACCCGCTCGGCGACCTCGTGGACGCGCTCGGGCGGCAGTTCCGTTGCCTCGGCGATCTCCTCCTCGGTCCGCAACTGCTCCAGCCCGTACAGGATCTGGTCGATCTGGGAGTACGGAAGCCCGAGCTCCCCCTCGTCCGTCTGACCCTCCCAGAGCCCGGCCGTCGGCGGGCGCTCTCGGATCGTCGCCGGTAGCTCGAGCGCGGTGGCCAGTTCCCAGACCTCGGTCTTGTAGAGGTCGCCGATCGGCAGCAGGTCGGACCCTCCGTCGCCGTACTTGGTGAAGTACCCCAGCAGGAGCTCGGACTTGTTGCCCGTCCCGGCGACCAGACGGCCCCGTTCCCGGGCGAGGGCGTAGTCGATCGTCATCCGGACGCGAGCCGAGGTGTTGCCGATCGTCACTCGGTCCTGGATCTCCGGGAGCAACTCTCGGTAGGCCCGCTCCACTCGGTCGATCGGTACCGTGCGGGTCTCGACCCCCAGGAAGCGCGCGTACTCCTCGGTCTCGGTGCGCAGCGCCGGCGGAAACCGTGCGTCCGGTAGGAGGACGCCGAGCACGCGTTCCGGGCCGAGCGCATCGCGGGCGAGCCGGACGGTGAGGGCGCTGTCCACGCCGCCGGACATGCCGACGACGACGCCGGTGGCACCCTCCGAAAGCGCGTGGGCGCGGAGGAACTGATGGATCGTCGAAACCGCGTGCGCGGGGAGCTTCGGGACGAGGCGATTCATGCCTCGACTCCCAGCGCTTCAAGGCGGCGGGACGCCTCCCAGGTCGACCGGCAGGAACAGTCGAGGTCGCGGAGCGCGCCGAACTCCTGGGAGAGGGACGCCTCCTCGATCGCCGCGAGCACGCGCGCGTCACACGAGCCGCAATTGTGCGGGCCGCGGGCGAGGCCGCCCGCCGTAGGGAACGAAACGAGCCGCGCCGCGCCCCGCCGCTCCGCACCCTGTGCGAGGACCTCGACGACGCTCCATAACCAGGGGGGCCGGTACCGTCCGCGGTGGTAGAGCCACTCGACGACGGTCCCATTCTGGATGTGGACCGGATTGACCGACATCGCATCGAACCGCGGGGCCGCCTCCGCCACCGAGCGAACGACGTCCTCGATCGATTCCTCTTCGGTGAGGTACGGGGGCTTCAGCAGAAGGTACGCCTTCGCCCGGAGTCCGAGCGCGCGGACCCGGTCGGCCGCCGCGAGGTACTCGCTCGGTGCGGCGCTCTTGTGGACATAACGACCGAGGACGGTCGGGTCCGTCGACTCGAGGCCGAGCGCAACTTCGATCTCGCCCGCGAACGCTCCGTGAAGCGGTTCCAGCACCTCTGGAGTGGCGAACTCGGGAAGTGTCTCGAAGAGCAGCCGACGGGCCCTCCCCGAGAACGCTGCGACCAATCGGCGCCGGCTCTCCGGGTCGACCTCGCGGTCGTCCAGGAAGCTGCCCGACGTGTAGACCTTGACGTACGGCTCGTCCCGGTACCGCGCGAGCGCGCGGTCGGTCTGTTCGGCGAGCTCCTCCGGAGTGGCGGAACGTCCGAGGGTGTCCTTGGCGTAGCCGCACATGGAGCAGCCCTTCAGGTCGGCCCAGTAGCAGCCGCGCGTCTTCAGGATCAGGACGAACGCGCGGACCCGTTCGTTCCCGATCGCCTCGTCCTCGACCCACTGGTTGACATACCGGCGGGCCGCGTCCGGGGCGGCGGGCTCCGGTCGACGGTCGTGGGCGACCGCCCGGGCGACGGAGGCGTTCGTCACGTCTCCTCGATCTCGATCTGGACCGGGTCGCCGTCCTTGACGTGGAGGGCGTCGCGCAGGCAGTCGGCCGCGACGAACTCGACGACGTCCTTGTAGTGCGTGCGGTCCGGGTGGATGAGATGGCACGGATGACCGTTCATCCGGGCGGGAAAGCAGGTCGCCCCGCCGAACGTCCGTCCCGTCGCCTGGAACCCGTCGATCCGCAGTCCTGTCCACGCCGCCACCAGCTCGACCTTGCGGAGCGCGGCCCCGTCGACCCGCACGTTCAGGGTCCCGGGATAGGGGGAGTAGCCGAGGCGCTCGGAGAACTGGACGACGTATCCAGGTTGGCTGAGGTAGTAGCGGCCCTCCCCCAGGCCCGACGCGACCGCTCCGGAGAACGCGATCTTGGCCGGCCCCTCGAAGATCCGGTGGTAGGTGTGATACTCGGAGCGAAGGAGCATCATCGCCGCCGGAGTGAGCTGGAGGCGTTGTCGTCGCTGCGCGAGCATTCGGGTCACGAGGCCCTTCTTCTCCAGGGAGACGAGGTACCGATCCGCCGCCTGCTGGCTCATCCCGATCCGCTCTCCGAGCTCGCCCGAGGTGAGCACGACGGGCGTCTGGTCCGCCCCGGCGAGCGCGAGGACCTTCAGCACCGCGAGGGTCTCGCCTTTGGGGCGAGGCCGATTCCGATCGGAGGGGACGGACACCGCCGGCTCCCGTTCAGGTCGACTTCGCCGAGGCACCCTGCGGTGCGTGCAGCGTGACGACGTTCGACCCGCGCAGGACGACCCGGCCGAGATGGCGAGTCTGTTCGGCGGTGGACTCGTCGGCGTCCTCGAGCACGAGGTTCATGTGTTCGTCGAGCCCCAGCAGCTTGCCCGTCAGTTGGCGAGCATCCTTGAGCACGAGCGTGACGCGCTGCTCGAGGACCCGCTCGAGCAGGTGCGTAGGAGCTTCGACCATCGGCCGAACCACCGACTGCGGGTCATAGCCTTTTCCCGGCGCTCGAGGGCGGTGAGGCTATCCCCGCCGGCCGATGTCGGCGGCCCGATGGCCGCCCCGTCGCGAATCTCGAAGGGTCTCGACGACGTCGTGATCGGACGCTCGACGATCAGCTGGGTCGGGGGCGAGACCGGTGACCTGGTGTACCGCGGATTCGATATCCGGGACATCGTTCCGGGGGTCCCGTACGAGTCGGTCGTCCATCTCCTGCTCTACGGGGACCCTCCGTCGGCCGACCCGTCCCGCGAGGTCGGTCGCGAGCTCTCCTCCCGGCGAAGTGTTCCGCCGCCGGTCGAGCGGGTCGTGGATGCGCTGCCCGCCGGACTGCCCCCGCTCGAGGCCCTTCGTACGATCCTCTCCGCGCTCGGAGATGGGTCCTACGGCTACCCGCCGACCCGCGAGCAGGGGTTCGACCTCATCGCGCGCACCCCCGTACTGCTCGCCCGCTACGTACGTCGCTCGAGGGGCGCCGAGCCCGTCCCGCCCCGCGCCGACCTCGGGCACGCGGCGAACTATCTCTGGATGCTGTTCGGCACGGTTCCGGAACCCCGACGCGTGGCCGCGCTCGAGGGGTACCTCGACCTGCTCGCGGACCATGGAATGAACGCGTCGACCTTCGCGCTGCGGGTCGCGACCTCTACCCAGTCCGACCTCATCAGCGCGGCGACGGCGGCGCTCGGAACCCTCAAGGGCCCCGTGCATGGCGGCGCGCCGAGCAAGGTCTCGGACATGCTCGATGCCATCGGATCCGCCGACCGGGCGCGGGCGTGGATCGCGGACCGCCTCGCGCGCAAGGAGGTTCTCTTCGGCTTCGGCCACCGGGTGTACAAGACGGACGACCCGAGAGGGCTCGTACTGCATCGACTGGCCCGCGAGGTCGCCGACCCCCACCGTCTCGCGCTGGCGGAAGCCGTCGAGGAGACCGCCCTCGAAATGCTCCGCGAGGCGAAGCCGGGGGCCCGGCTGTTCACGAACGTGGAGTACTACAGCGCGGTCGTGCTCGAAGGGATCGGGCTGCCGCGGGAGCTGTTCACGCCGACCTTTGCCGTCGCCCGGACCGCCGGCTGGACGGCGCACGCGCTCGAACAGTCGACCGACAATCGATTGATGCGCCCCGACATCGAATACGTGGGGCCGCCGAAGGGTCGCGCGTGGCCGAGACCCCTTTCGGGACACTAGCCGGTCGCGCGACCCCGCCCGCGGCGCGGTGGACCCGAGCCCGGGGGGCCGAGCTCGAGCCAGGAGGTCGAGGGCCTATACCGAACTCTTCGGGTCGTCGCCGTCGACTACCTTGAAGTCGGCGTCGACCGGTCCGGACGGACCGCCCCCGTTCCCGGACTCTGGAGGGGGCGAACCTTCCTCCGGTGAGGCCGCGGACGGCCCCTCCGGAGGCGGGGCGGCGGACTGGTAGAGCTTCTGGGCGATCTCGTGGAGCGCCCGGGTCAGGTCGGCCGTCTTCGCCTCGATGTCCGACGCGCTCGCATCCTTCGACTCGAGCGCCGCCCGAAGGACCTTGACCTTCTCGCGTACCGCCTCGGCGGCGCTCGCGTCGATCTTGTCCTTGGAGTCGGTGAGGACGCGATCCGCCTCGTACGCGAGCGACTCCGCCTGGTTCTTCGCGTTCACGAGCTCGGCTTTCGCCTTGTCCGCGTCGGCGAACTCCTCGGCCTGGCGGACCATCTTCGCGACGTCGTCCTTCGAGAGCTTGTTGGAGGCCGTGATCGTGATCCCCTGCTTGCGACCCGACGCGAGGTCCTTCGCAGAGACGTTCAGGAGTCCGTTCGCATCGATGTCGAAGCCGACCTCGACTTGGGGAATGCCCCGCGGTGCCGGCGGGATGCCCGTCAGGAGGAAGCTGCCGAGCGCGACGTTGTCGCTCGCCATCGGCCGCTCGCCTTGGAACACCTTGATCTCGACGGTCGACTGGTTGTCGGCCGCGGTCGTGAACGTCTGACTCTTGTGGGTCGGGATCGTCGTGTTCCGTTCGATGAGCCGGGTGAACACCCCGCCCATCGTCTCGAGCCCGAGCGAGAGCGGCGTGACGTCGAGGAGGAGGACGTCCTTCACCTCACCGGCGAGGACGCCGCCCTGGATCGCCGCGCCCATCGCGACGCACTCCATCGGGTCGACGCCGCGCTCGATCGGCCGACCGACGGCTCCTTCCAGGAACTTCTGAACGAGGGGCATCCGGGTGGGACCGCCGACTAGCACGATCCGGCTGATCTCGTCCTTCTTGACCTTCGCATCCGCGATCGCTTGCTCCACCGGCTTTCGGCACCGGTCGACGATCGGCCGGACGAGGTCCTCGAGCTTCGCCCGGCTGAGCGTGAGCGCGAGGTGCTTCGGCCCCTCGCTCGTCGCGGTCAGGAACGGGAGGTTGATCTGCGTCTCGAGAGTGGAGGAAAGCTCGATCTTCGCCTTCTCCGCCGCGTCGCGCACGCGTTGCATCGCCATCTTGTCCTTGCGGATGTCGACGCCGGACTCCTTCTGGAACTCCCCCGCGATCCACTCGGTGGTCGCGTTGTCCATGTCGGTGCCGCCGAGCTGAGTGTCGCCGCTGGTCGACAAGACCTCGAAGACTCCGTCGCCGAAGTCCATGATCGTGACGTCGAGGGTTCCGCCGCCCAGGTCGAACACCAGGATCTTCTGGTTCTTTCCGGCCTTGTCGAGTCCGTAGGCCAGCGACGCGGCGGTCGGTTCGTTGATGATGCGGACGACCTCGAGACCCGCGATCGCGCCGGCGTCCTTGGTCGCCTGGCGCTGATTGTCGTTGAAGTAGGCCGGTACGGTGATGACCGCCTTCTCGACCTTCTCCCCGAGGAACGCCTCGGCGTCGCGCTTGATCTTCTGGAGGAGGTACGCCGAGAGCTGCTGGGGGGTGTACTCCTTGCCGTGGAGCTTGTACCGGTAGTCCGTCCCCATCTTGCGCTTGAACGCCGTGACGGTCCCTTCGGGGTTCGAGATCGCCTGGCGACGCGCGGGCTCGCCGACGATAAGCGAGCCGTCCTTGGTGAACGCGACGTACGAGGGGAAGGCCTTCCCTCCACCGGTGGTGGTTCCCTCTGCGCTCGGGATGATCGCGGGGCGACCCCCCTCGAGCATGGCGGCAGCCGAGTTGCTTGTCCCTAGGTCAATTCCGATGATCTTCGACATGGTAGGACTCCGAGGATTCTCCCCTCCCGCCGAGGGCGGGGGACGCCTCTATTTCCAAAACAGTAAGGCAACCCTCGTATAAAAAGACCCCTCATTGCAAATAAGAAAAATCCGTAAGCGCGGGGAAACGCCGGACTCAGGGTCGCTCGGCGAGCGGGGGCGGTCGACCTCGGGCGGCTCCGTCCCGACCCCTCGCACCCGGGGCGTCTCCGACCTCTTTTGTTCCTCGGCGAACTGTTGCTGGAGGGGTCATTCTGTCGCGGTCCGTTCGGCGAACCGGAACCCCGGCAGCCCCCAAGGTCGTCCTCATCGACCTGGACGACACGATCTTTGACCATTCGTTCACGTGCCGGGCGGCCCTCGGGCGACTTCGATCCGAGCATCCGCCCCTGCAACGGAGGCCCCTCGACCTTCTCTGGAGGGAGTATTCCCGTCTCCTCGAGGCCGTCCAGCCCGACATCTTCCTCCGCCGACGAACGACCGAGGAGGTGAGGACCGAACGGTTCCTCCGACTCTCCGCCATGTGCGGCGCGACCATCGACGTGGAGGAGGCCGGGAGACTTTCGAACCGTTACCGAGCCTACTATCAGGAGCTTCGACGACCGGTCCCGGGAGCGCCCGCGCTGCTCCGCCGTCTACACGAACGGGCCCAGGTAGGCATCATCACCAACAACCAGGTCGCGGAGCAACAGGAGAAACTAATCTTCCTCGGCCTCGACGGACTGGTCGACTTTCTCGTCATCTCGGAAGCTGTCGGGGTATCGAAGCCGGACCCCGCCATATTCCGGGCCGCGCTCGACCGGGCGGGCGCCACCGCGAAAGAGGCGGTGATGTTGGGAGACTCGTGGGAGAACGACGTGGTCGGGGCCCACGGAGTAGGGATTCGGCCGATCTGGTTCAACCGGTTCGCGCGCCCCCGACCGTCTCCGCTCGCGGTGGCGGAACTCCGGTCGTTTCGCGCGCCCCGACGGGTGGAGACACTCCTAGGATTCTCCCGCCCTTGACGGCGCGTTCGCACAACGACCGCATTATATCGGAACGCCGATTCGCGGAACGATGGCGCGGGCCCCCGAAGCGTGGACTCCCGCGGCCCGTCGGGTCCTCCCCGCGATGCGTGCGTGGCGCACGTCATTTCACCAAGAACCTGAGCTATCGCTCGAGGAGAAGCACACCCGCGACAAGGTCGTGGCCGCCCTGGGCGAACTGGGGATCTCGTACCGGACCTTCGACGACTTCACGGGCGTCGTCGGTCTCATTCCCGGGTCATCGGACGGCCCCGTAGTCGCTCTACGGGCCGACATGGACGGCCTGCCGGTGACGGAGGAAACCGGCCTACCGTTCGCGTCCCGGTTCCCAGGGCGAATGCACGCCTGCGGCCACGACGTCCACATGGCCTGTCTGCTCGGCGCGGCGGCGATACTTTCCCGCAACGGTCACGCTCCCCCGGGTCCGGTGAAGCTTCTCTTTCAACCCGCCGAGGAGGAAGGAACCCGAGGAGGTGCTCTCCCGCTGATCGAACGAGGTTGCCTCGCCGACCCGAAGGTCGACTATGTCGTCGGCCAGCATGTGGAGCCGAATCTCGCGCTCGGGAACGTGGGATGGAAGGCCGGTCCGTTCATGGCGGCGGCCGACTTCTTCCGGATCACTGTCTATGGGAAGGGCGGGCACGCCGCGTCGCCCCACCAGGGACCCGACGCGATCGTGGTCGCGAGCGAGATCGTCAATGGGCTGCAGGCTCTCGTGAGCCGGGTCCGCGACCCGCTCGACCCGGTCGTCGTCAGCGTGGGGTCGATCCACGGCGGGACGAGGAATAACATCCTTCCGTCGGAGGTCGTTCTCGAGGGGACGGTGCGGACGTTCCGTCCCCCCACGCGTGACCTGATCGAGCGGGCGTTGCGTCGCCGGGTTCGGTCCCTCGCGGCCAGCCTCGGCGCCCGAGTCCGGATTGTGTACCGGAGGGGGTACCCGACCTTGGTCAATTCTCCCGAGGCGACCCGCGTCGTCGCGCAGGCGATCTCGATCGAATTCGGGCGCGAGCATTGCGTCGAGGTGCACGACCCCGTGATGGGCGCCGAGGACTTCTCGCGATACCTGGAACGCGTTCCCGGCACGTTCCTCCATCTCGGCGTCGGCATCCCGAATCGCCCGGCCAGCCTCCACAGCGCGACCTTCGCCCCCGACGAACGAGCGCTCGTGTTCGGCGCGGCCGCTCTCGCCGCCGCGGCCGATGGCCTCCAACGGAACCCGCCGTGACGAGCTCTGACTTCCGCAAGGACTTCTCCGCCCTTCGCCCCCACGGGGGGCACCCCACGCCCGTCTACCTCGACTCGGCGTGCATGTCACTCGTTCCCAACCCCGTGCTCTGGGCGATGGAAGAGTATTATCGGGATTTTCCGGGGTGCGCGGGACGGAGCCTTCACCGGTTCTCGGAGGAGGTGGGACGACGGTACGAAGCCGCCCGCACCGGGTTCGCCCGGTTTCTCGGTCGCGCCGACCCACGCGGGGTCGTCTTCGTGCGAAACGCGACCGAGGCGATCAACCTCGTCGCGCAGGGACTTTCCTACGAGCGGGGGGACCGCATCCTCGTGTCGGACCGCGAACACAACTCGAACCTGGTCGTTTGGCAGCGCCTCGCCGCCGAGCGCGGGATCCGAGTGGAAACACTCGCGCTCGAGGATGACGGGAGTTTTGACGGAGATGCCCTGGAAGAGAAGCTCGCCGGCGGCGTCCGCCTCGTTAGCTTCTTCCACACGTCGAACCTGGACGGTCGGTCGCTGCCGGTCCGGGAGATTACCGAGCGGGCCCACGACCACGGGGCCCTCGCTCTCTTCGATGGGTGCCAGGCGGCGCCCCATCTGCGCGTCGACCTCGACCGCCTCGGGGTGGACTTCTACGCGGTATCGGCGCACAAGATGCTGGGACCGACGGGGATCGGCGTGCTGGCCGCCGCGCCGGGTCCGGTGGCGGAGCTCCGGCCGCTCCTGCTCGGCGGCGAGACCGTCGAGTGGAGCACCCTCACGAGCCACGAGCTTCGACCTCCGCCGCACCGGTTCGAGGCGGGACTGCAGAACTACGCCGGGGTGATCGGCGCGCACGCCGCGATCGACTACCTCAGCAGTGTCGGACTTGAGGAGGTCGAGTCCCGACAGACCGACCTGAACGTCCGGGTGACTCGCGCGCTCGCGGGCGAACCGCGTCTTCGGCTCCTCGGGCCTCCCGACCCGCACGACCGGCCCAGCATCTTCGCGTTCGCGTTGGAAGGGATCGACCCCCACGACGCGGCGGTGTTCCTGGACGAAGGGTACGACGTCATGGTCCGCTCGGGGATGCACTGCGTTCACTCATGGTACGAACGCCGGGGTCTGCCGGGCAACGTCCGTGCGTCGTTCTACTTCTACAACGACCGACACGATGTCGATACGTTCGTGCGGGGCATCGAAGAGCTGCTCGAGAAGATCCCGGCAAAGCCCGTCAGCGGTACATTGGCTGCGAAGACTGCGTCGGGGCGTCCCCCCGCTTCCCCTCGGAAGCGTGCCGCTGGATCGAGAGCAGCTGCTGCTCGATCCGCTCCGCCTCGGCGTAGAGCGGGACGGGGTCGAGCGGGGTCCGCAAGAGGATATGGTTGATCGTCTCGATCACCTTCGCCGCCGCGCGGGCGTCGGGGTAGTCGGACTGCGCCTCGGCGAGGAACGTCAGCACGTCGAAGCCACGTCGGCGGCCCTCGTTGAGCAGTACGCCGGCGATCCCGGTGATGACGCCCTCGGCGAACGGGGTCATATTCGGCTCAATGTACAGTTCACGCGCCTTGCGGGTGCTCGCAACCCCGTAGACCTTGACGTCCGTTAGGCGAGGGGAGCGGGTCGCCTTGCCGCCGTGGGGGGCTGCCTCCACAACGAGCCCCTCGGGCGAGACGAGCAGGGAACAGCGTTGCTCCTGCACCCAGTCGAGGATCGTCGTTGCCAGGGGATGGATGACCGTGGGGGCGGGATGGAACTCCGAAACGAACGCCACGATCTTGTCGGCGCCGCGCCCGGCGCGGTCGGCGTGGGGCCGCCCGGCATAGATCCGGACCGGGTGCTGGGGGTCGCCGTTCCGGATGAGCGATACGGTCGGGAAGGCAGGAGACTCTACGATCCCGATCTGCTCCATCTCGAGCGTGTCGATGAGATAGTTCGCGACGATCGAGCTGACGAGCCCGACCGACGGAAAGCCATCGATGACGATCGCGCCCTCGACGTCGACCCGCTTGATCTCGTAGATCTTGACCTGGTCGGGAGCCATCGTCATCGGTTACAGGGACCTCTCGACGATCTGCCCGAGTTCCTTCGAGACGAGGTCGACGAGGTTCTTCGTCAGCGCGCGTCGGACGTCGGGAGGGAGGGCGTGGAGCCCCAGGCGCGCTGTTGCGGTCCCGACCCGCACCAGAGCGGCGTACTCCGTCGCGCGCGCAGCGAGGAGATCTCGTACCGCCTCTCGGAGGTCTTGCTCGAGCTGCGGGTCCTCATGGAGCGTCTTCTCGAGATGCCGGCGGATCTCGTCCTTGACGATGTCCCGGGTCGCCTCGCGGACGAGTTCCTCCGGTCGCAGGAGATCTCGTGTGCTCTTCACGAGCAGGTCGATCGGCTCTCCCGCCGACGATCCTTCCGCCATCGACCGGCAGAGCCGAGTCGGAACCATAAGGGTTTGTCCTCTTCGGCCCCGCCCTCGGGACTCCCTGGCCGCCGGGCCACGGCGGCCTTCTCCGTCACCGGGCGTGCGGTTCGTACCGGCCGCGGTGCGAACGACGCGCCATCGGGGGCGCCCCCAGGGGTTCGACGCTCGGCGACAACGTTTATCTCGCGGCCGGCCTCGGCGGCCGGCGTGGGCCGGTAGATCAGCGGAAGATCGCTACCTTGGCAAGGTAGAGGTCGCGAGTTCAAAGGGGTGGGAGACGCTCCCATCCGGAAACTCTCGCCCGGTCCACTCCTCCGAGAATGACGCCGATGCATCGGCACTTGTCGAGCCCTATGACCGACACGAAGGTAGGCGATTTATACCGCCCGAAACCTCCGGCGAAATCGTGGAAGCCGAGATCCGAGAGAAGATGGCGGGAGAGGTCGTACTCTCCCCCCATCCGGGTCGCACCCTGCGGAAGTGGCGGGAAGATTTCGGGATCTCCCAGCGCGACCTGGCGAAGCACCTTCAGACCGTCCCCTCGGTGATCAGCGACTACGAGTCCGAGCGACGCGTCAGTCCGGGGGCGGGGTTCATCCGCCGGTACGTGGACGCACTCCTCGCCGTCGACGCCGACCATGGGGGCAAGGTCGGACAGCGGCTCGGGGTCCATCCGCATTCGGACGGGATCCTCGGGATGCGGGAGTTCGCGGTCGCGATCCCGCTCAAGTCGTTCGCGGAGCGGCTCGAGGCCCGCGCAGTGAGCCGGGTCGACCTGCATCGGGACATCCACGGATTCACGATCCTCGATGCGCCGAGGGCGATCCTCTCCATCGACGCCTCGCACTTCGTCGAGGTGTACGGATGGACCACGCAGCGAGCCCTGATCTTCTCCAACGTGAAGTACGGCCGCTCGCCGATGGTCGCGATCCGGGCGCACCCGTTGAAGCCCGCCGCGGTCGTCTTCTCCAACCCGGGCCGGGTCGATCCCCTCGCGATACGGCTCTCGGAGGTCGAGAACATCCCTCTCCTCACGACCGCGCTCGGCGCCCCCGCGGTGCTCGAGCGGCTCGAGGAACTCTAGAAGCACGGAAGGGAACACGCATGGACGCAGGAATTGTGAGCTACGGAGCATATGTCCCCCGATACCGGATCACTCCGATCGAGATCGGCCGTGTATGGGGTTCCGACGGCGAGGGCATGGGCCAGTCGCTGAACGTCCACCGCAAGAGCGTTCCCGCGCCCGATGAGGACACGATCACGATCTCCACCGAGGCCCTCCGCGTCGCCCTCGTCCGGGGGGCGATCGACCCTCAGCAGATCGGCGCGATCTACGTCGGCTCCGAATCTCATCCCTACGCGGTCAAGCCGACGGCGACGGTCGTCGCGCAGGCCGTGGGAGCCACGCCCAACCTGACCGCGGCCGATTTCGAATTCGCGTGCAAGGCCGGCACCGCCGCCATCCAGACCTGTCTCGGCCTGGTCGGCGCTCAGATGGTCCGGTACGGCGTGGCGATCGGGACCGACACGTCGCAGGGAGCCCCCGCCGACGCACTCGAGTACTCCGCGAGCGCGGGCGGAGCCGCGTTCGTCATCGGCCGGGAACACGTCATCGCGAGCGTGGAACGGACCGTTTCCTACACGACCGACACCCCGGACTTTTGGCGCCGCGAGGGCCAGCGGTACCCCAGCCACAGCGGGCGGTTCACGGGAGAGCCCGCCTACTTCCGGCACGAGACCGAGTGCGCCAAGCGATTGATGGAGGCGTCGGGGACCACGCCGAAGGACTACCGCCACGTCGTCTTCCACCAACCGAACGGAAAATTCCCGCAGCGCGTCGGAAAGCAGCTCGGGTTCAACGAGTCCCAGATGCGGTACGGACTCGTCACGCCCTACATCGGGAACACCTACTCGGCCGCCGCCCTCCTCGGGCTCGCCAACGTGCTCGACCACGCCGGGCCGGGGGAGCGAATCCTCGTCGTCGGCTACGGGTCGGGGGCCGGCTCCGATGCGTTCGACCTCACGACGACCGATGAGATCACGAAATACGACAAGTCGTTCGGTCGCCCCGTACAGTTCTACCTCGACAGCGGGGTCGAACTCACGTACGGCGTTTACGCGAAGTTCCGCGGCAAGATCCACATGGGAGGGAGCTAGCCGTGCGGGACGTCGCGGTGCTGGGCGTCGGCATGACCAAATTCGGTGAACTCTGGGACCGGTCGTTCCGGGAGATCGGCATCGAGGCCGGTCTCCAGGCGATGGTCGAGGCGAAGCTCTCCTCGGGCGACCTCGGGGGCCTGTTCCTCGGGAACATGGCGTCCGGCTCGCTCATCGACCAGGAGCAGATCGCGCCGCTGATCCTGGACTACGCCGGTCTCGGAGCACGACATCTCCCCGCGGTCCGCGTGGAGGGAGGCGGGGCCTCCGGTTCCCTCGCACTGCACCAGGGGTATCTCGCCGTGGCCAGCGGACTCTACGATTTCGTCGTCGTGGGAGGGGCGGAGAAGCTCACCGACGTTCCGGACGTGACCGGCAACCAGATCACCAGTTCGGCCGCCGACCACGAATGGGAGGTCGTGTTTGGCGCGACGTTGCCGGCGCTCTGGGCGCTCATCGCGCGCCGCCACATGCACCAGTACGGGACCACTCGGGAGCAGCTCGCTCGGGTCGCGGTCCACGCGCACGAGATGGGGTCGAAGAACCCCAACGCGCACTACCGCAACAAGATCACGATCGAGCAGGTCCTCGGGGCCGGCGAGGTGGCCGAACCTCTCGGAATGTTCGACTGCGCGCCGCTCTCGGACGGAGCGGCGGCGGTGGTTCTCGGGCCGCTCGAGACCGCCCGCAAGTACACCGACCAACCGATCCGGATCGCCGCGAGCCAGGTCGCCTGCGACACGATGGCGGTGCAGCACCGGCGGGACGTCACGACCCTCGACTCCACCGTGGTCGCCGCGCGGCGCGCGTTCGAGCAGGCCCATCGGGCCCCGGCGGACGTGCGCGTCGCGGAGATCCACGACGCCTACACGATCAGCGCGCTGGTCTCTCTCGAGGACCTCGGGTTTTCGGAGAAGGGCCACGCCGGCCCCGACTTCGAGGCCGGGCGATTCGGCGCCAAGGGCGACGTCGCGGTCAACATGTCGGGAGGGCTCAAGGCCCAGGGAGCCCCCTTCGGGGCGGTCGGCGTCGCGCAGGTCGTGGAGCTCGTCCGCCAGCTTCGAGGTCAGGCCAAGGACCGTCAGGTCGCGGACGCCCGGCTCGCCCTGGCGCAGGACGTCGGGGGCACCGGGGCGACGAGCGTCGTCACCCTCCTCGAGAGGGCCGACTAGGAGGGAACCATGTCGATCGCACGTTTCTGGCGCGAGACCCCGCGGCGGTACAACCTCGGCGGCTCGAAGTGCACCATGTGCGGCACCGCCTACTTCCCTCCTCGGTCGGTCTGCCCGATGTGCGCCCACCATAGGGAGTCGATCGAGCGCATGGTTCCGTTCCAGCTCTCCGGCGATGGGGAGGTGTTCTCGTACACGATCGTCCACGAGGCTGCGGAAGGCTTCGAGATGCAGGTCCCGTACGTGCTCGCTCTCGTCCGGACGGTCGAGGGCCCGACCCTGACCGGCCAGGTCGTGGACCTCGAACCCGAGGACATCCGGATCGGCCTCAAGGTCCGCGCTACCTTCCGCAAGCTCCGGGAGGAAGGGAAGGCCGGCGTGATCCACTACGGCTACAAGTTCACCCCGGCCGAGGACCTACCGGCGCGACCCCATGGGGGTCGCGCTGCCGCTGCCCCGGCGTCCGCATCGAAAGAGTCCGACCGGGCGCCGGCGTGAGCGCGCCGGAGCGACGCAACGGCACTCCGCCCCCTCCCGACACGGACCCACCGGCCGACGAAGATTTCGCCCGGACCTACGCCGCCGGGTACGAGGAGGGGGTCCGGAGCGGACTGCGCGAAGTCCTCCAGCACACCTCCCGCGGACACACCGCCCAAGAACTCCGGATCCTGGTGGAGAGCCGGCTCGCCCGTCTCGAGGAGGAGGTCGAGCTCAAGCGCCGCAGCCTGCTCGCACCGCCCCGTCGGCCGGCGTGGAACTCTCTGCTGCGCGCGCCTCAGGCGGCGCGGGCGTGGACTCCGACGTTCGGGGGCTCGACGTCCGCTACCTTGCGCATGGGACCGGGGCGAAGTCTCCTCGTGAAGGAGGACCGACCCGCCCGCGCCCTCGAGATCCTCCGGGCGAGCGTGCATGACTTCCCTCGGGCGGCCATCGTCTCGCTGCGTCCGCCCGAACTGCCGGGAGTATCGAAGGAGCGCCGGCTCGACATCGTGCCGAACGGCTCGGAGCTCGCCAACGGCGCTAAGCTCTCGCCGGGGGAGATTGGGGGGCACCTCCGCGAACCCACCGAAGCCGCGGGCGGCGCGCTCGTCTACATCGATGCGCTCGAGTACCTCTCCGGAGAGTACGGCCTCGAGCTGACGCTCAAGTTCGCCAACTGGGTGGTCGGCCAGGTCGAAACAACCGGCTCGGCGCTCATTGTCTCGTTCGACCGGCGGTCGCTCGATACCCGCGAACTCAGCCGACTCGAGCGCGCGTTCCAGGCCGTCGTGTAGCGGCACACCGCTATTACCGCAGGGCCCCCGGTGGGCACGTGCAGACCGACCCAAAAGCATAGGACCCTCGAGGATGCACTCGCAACGGACGGGGCCGCTGAATGGAAATCGCATTCTACACCGACTCGTACGTCCCGATGCGGGACGGCGTCGCCACCGTCACGGACGGCCTTGCGCACGCCCTCCACCGTCTGGGACACTCGGTCCGGGTCCTGGCCCCCAACCCGGTGGTCGGGGCCCCGACCGAGGAATCCGAGACCGAAGGGATCCTGGTGAGGCGAGTCCGGACCCTTCCCGTTCCGCTGTACTCCCAGTACCGCTGGCCCCTCAATCCCCTCGCCCTCGTGCGAGGCCGCCGCGGGGGTCGCGACGCCGATGTGCTCCACATCCATACTCCCGGCGGGATCGGCAGCGCGGGGTTCCTCACGTCCCGACGGTTCGACCTCCCGCTCGTCGGTACCTTCCACACGAACATCCGGGAGATGGAGTCGAGCGTGCCCGCGAGGTTCTTGGTACCGACGTTCTTCCGCATCGCCGCCTGGTACAACCTCGGGACGTACTGGAGATGCGACGTCGCCACGGCACCGTCGGTCGCCGCGCGTGACGCGCTTGTCGCCTCTGCGCGAAAGCCGTTCCGGCGCGCGGTCGAGGTCGTGCCCAACGGAATCGACGTCGACCGGTTCCGCCCGGGGATCCGGGTGCCGGACTGGCGGGATCGGTGCGGTCTTCCGTCCGGTCCGCTCGTCACGTACCTCGGGCGACTGACCGCGGACAAGGGAGTGCACCGGTTCCTCGACGCGATGTCCGCCTCGCTCGAACGGTCGGACCTCGTCGCCATCGTGGGCGGGGCCGGCCCGGAGGAGTCGGCCGTACGGGAGCGGATCCGCGGCGACCCCAGACTCACCGGCCGGGTCCGGTATGTCGGACCGGTCGCCGAGGAAGAAAAACCATCGCTCCTCTCCCAGACCGACCTGTTCGTCCTTCCGTCCACGAGCGACACCTCGAGCATTGCGCTCCTCGAGGCAATGGCCTCCGGAGCGGCGGTCCTGGCGCCTGCGACCGGGGGTGCGGCCGAGGTCGTCGTGGACGGAGTCACCGGCCGACGGGTCCCGGTACTCGTTCCAGGGGCGCTCGCGGCCGCGGTCGGAGAGCTTCTCGACCGCCCCGACGAGCGTCGTCGGATGGCCCGGCAGGCCGCGGAAGAGGTCCGACGGACTTCGTCCCTCGACATCATGGCCCGTCGCTTTATCTCTCTCTACGAGCTAGCAATAGAGGCCAGGCGTACTCGTGACGTCCGTTCCACTGTCGGAAATTGATGCGCTCGCCCGGGGGCTTGCGGGCGAGCGGCACGACGCGTACTCCCGACGCGCCCTCGCGCGCGCCTACGAAGAGTGTCGGTCGCGCAGCCGGACTCCGCTCGCGGCGCTGGCGATCTCGGCCGACGGGAAGGATTACCCGAACTTCATGGCCCTGCTCGGGGACCCGCAGGCGAAATTCACGACGGGGGAGATGCGACTGGATCCGGCCCCGTCTCCCGGTCCTCTCTGGAGGTTCCTGCTTCCGTTCGAACGGATCATGTTCGACGGGGATGGTGCCGTGGAACTCTTTCCGCTCGAGCCGGGCCCGTCGGTCCGGGGGATCGGGCGCGTGTTGCTGCGCGAGCACTACCTACTTCGTTCCCAAGCGGATGAGGAGCGGGGAGCTTCGGGCGGGACCCGCGTGGAGACGCGCGGAGCGGGTGGGACGATCTCCGACGCGCTCGCCGCCTTCCGCTCGGAAGCGATCATCCCGTTCGGTCTCGCCGTGCTCGTGTACCTACCGGAGGAGCGGGTACGCTACGAGTTCGACCTCCTCAATGGTGCGCTCCTGCCGGACCCGCGCGCCGGCCGACTCGCCCCGGCCCAGAGAACCCGCCGAAGTTCGCGCCTCGACTGGGCGCTCGACCAGTACGTGGCGGGGAGCGACCTTTCGCTTCTCGGTGCACGGAGTCTCGAGGTGCTGGTAGAGTCCCCCGGTCTCACCGCGGTCGAGCTCTCCCATGTCTTCGGAGGAGTGCGAGAGATCGTCGACTCGGCCCTTCAGGGCCTCGTGCAGCGCCGACTCGTGAACTTCGACCGGCGCACGGGAACCTATCGCGCACGTCTCGATGCGTTCCAGCCGCCGGCCGATGCCCCGCTCCTCCGTGCCGAGGCCGGCGGGGTTGGCGGCGATCCGGCCTTGCGCACGAGCGTGCAGGAATTGATTGCTGCGGCCGATGCACGGGCGACCTGCCCGCTCTGCGGTGCCCCTCTGCCGCCCGGTCCGAAGTCAATCCTTTGCGCCAACTGCGCGGCCCAAGTCGGGGCGGCATAGGTCGGGCGGGTTACGCGCCTATCGGGGCTCGATTCTCGAGGGCAGAGGTCCCAGCGAACGCGAGGGAGTTCTCTCAAGCGGCGTTCCGTTCAGTCGCTTGTTCGAATTCGCCACACAAGAAGCAACGCCGGGATGAGAGTCCACATCAGCGCGGAAAGCCCGAGAGCTATCGGTGTTATTCCCCAGCTTGCCGCGGTTCCTCCGTACTGGGCTGCTGCGAAGGGAGTAGTGTTAGTGATCCCGGATAGGAATAGGGCCGGGTATTGAATCGGGTTGAAAAAGTCGAGATTCACCTGGAGACCAGTCGCTGATTGAGTCCCCACGTAGTAGCCTCGGGATGATGCCTCGAAGGAGGTTATGGTAGTGCCCCAAAAAAAACTAAACCAGAGATAGAGGCCCATGCCGATGGCCAACAATGCCGCCGTCGATCGAAGCACATGAGACATCAGGAAGACGATTCCCACAAAAAAAACAAGGGCAATCGCAAAGCCTAGGTAGAACGAGACAAAGTACGACGGAAGGAGGTAGTACCCCACGGCAAGATAGTCAAGTTCGTCGGAGAGTGCCATGCCTGTTCCCAGTCCGGAAAGCAAAACGATCACGACGGCGAGGAACCTCGCCGTCGCCAACCCCTGACGCGTAACTGGCTGGACGACCGTCGACTCTAGTACGCCGGAGATCCGGTCGCGAGCGTACACCGAAAAAGCAGCGACGATTGCCAATAACGGCAAGAGGTACGTCATGTCGTTCTCGAAAGTGGTAAGGGCCATGTCGCTCACCGTGCTGGGGACCTGATATGGGTTGAAAGACGCGGCTGCGCAGTTGGCGTCCACTGCTATCAGTGACCCCGACGGGGAGAAGATTTCGACCTGAACGTTCTCGGCGGCGGAATTGTTCATAGGTGGGATAGCTAGTGGGAAAGTCTGGAGAGGCGACTTCAGGACGCCTAGCAATGACATGGCCGACTCCGGCAACGGGCTCGGGGATGCCCCGGATGTTGTGACAATGGAGTAGTAGACCGGACATCCGGAGTCACAGGTCGCGTTGGGGATTGGGTAGAAAATCTGCAGGGCGAGTTGCCCCGAGAAGCCGGTAAGGAGATTTACCGCAGACGTAATCGGACTTAGTATCGGTATGACGTCTCCAGAGGCAAGTATGCCGAACGAGACGCTGCCGCTGCTCACGCCTTGAGTCCAATACTGCCCGCTATTCGGCGGACCGGCATCAATCGTAGCATCGTACGATCCCCTAGGCAGAAACGCGGACAGAATTACCATGCCGTCAGATGCGGTTCTGCCGCTGAGGTTGGCCACGCTAGAGTTTCCCGATTGAGAGGTAACATCTACGGCGTAGGTAATACCCGACAGGGGTGACCCGTACTCATCGAACGCATAGAAATCGAAGCGATAGGCTCCGTCGGAATAGAACAGGGCACCGGAGTACATTCTTTCCGCAGCAGGCGGGTTTGCGGAAACCTGCGCGGCAGCCGAGAAAGTTACGAGGACGGTTACCAGTATGATCAGGACAGAAGTGTAGCGAAAAACAGTTCGTCTGAACTCGTACCGGAAGCCGGTCGACAAAATCTCCCTCATTCGCCTCTCGCATCCTCAGATGCTTCTGATTTAGGTTCTGCGATCAGACCGAGAAACAGACCCTCGAGACCTGAGGACTCGAAGGAGATACTTCTAACGTGGTACCCTCGTTTCATCAGTTCCGAGTTGATCTCTTCAGCTTCCGCGGTTGGATTCGATACCCAGACCGTGGACCCGTCCCGACTGGCTTCTCCCTTAGTCGCGAGGTACTCCATAGCGCTCGAGTCCAAGTCGAGAATCGAGATGCGCAAGACCCCCGTTCGATCGTTCGCCATCTCGCTCCTTGAAAGAATCTTCACGAGACGGCCGTCATTGATGATCGCCACCCTATCCGCAACATGCTGGGTTTCATTCAACAGGTGAGAAGAGAGTAGAACTGCCTTCCCCTCCTTCCGCCACCGAAGCATCAAGTCCCTGACCAAGACTATCCCTTTGGGGTCTAGTCCGTTCAAGACTTCATCCAGGAGCAGGACGTCAGGGTCTCCAAGCATGGCAACAGCCAGTGCCAGCCTTTTCTTCATGCCTTGGGAGAGGCTGCGGAATCTCAGCTCCCGCGCCTCTTCGAGACCCACCAGTTCGAGAAGATCTGAACAGCGATCGTTGGCCTGCTGCCCTGACTGACCGTGGAACCCTGAGAAGTATCGAAGCAACGAAAGGGCTCTAGCTCCCGGATCGAAGTTGGGAAACTCTGGAACTAGACCGAGATTCCGGGAAGCTTTCACTTTGTCGAGAACAATGTCGAACCCGGCTATGGAAACACGTCCGGCAGATGGCTTGTTCAATCCGGTCGCGACGCGGATAGTGGTCGTCTTCCCTGCTCCGTTCAGACCGACGAACCCAAGGATTTCACCAGCCTCTACGCAGAAGGACACGTTGGATACCGCCGGCCGATCGCTACCGGAATAGGTTTTAGTAAGGTTCGAAATCTCTAGCAGAATCCGATTAGGATGCGATGCCTGCATTTCCAACCCCTTAAGAAATTTCGGACCACGCTTCGGCAATGATCGCTCGGACTCTCACAGCTCGGGCTCCTCTTAATCCATGATACGAACGCTCGAACTCCGCCGCGATGCCGTGAAACTATCCGAATTCGCGCTGGTTGTTTCCGAGCGACGTACGCATGTGCTCCGCAACCGTATGTCTCATACAAGGAAGTACCACAAGCGTCTTGGAAACGAGCTGATAGAACTCTACCACTCGAATCAGGAATCCACTCACCCGTCCCTCACCCTCCTACGCTAAAGGTCTCGTATTGAGGGCTCATCAGCCCGCTGAATTCCGGAGCGATCGAACCTTTGCTGGCGAAGCTGCCACGGACTCGACGCTCGGGGGTAAAATCGCGCCCGAGATTCACGTTTGGGTTCCGAACGTTTCACCCCAATCGCCCAACTCCATCGAGGGTCTGTGCGCGAGGGACCACAGGCAAACGTACTCAAACGCGGTACGCAAGATTGACGTGCTCCTGCTAAAGCAGCCGATACTTCCGACGAGTCACGTAATAGTAATAGAAGAGAGATATACTGGCCCGGCACACGTGTTTCCGGTCCCTTGATAGCAGGCGGCGCCAAACCCAATCAAGGCCGTAGCGCTGGTCCCCGTCTGCCCCTCGCTTGAGTCAGTAAGCCAATCGATTGAACCAAATGGTTCGTAGACTTGGTTAGCATTGAAGACCCCAGTATATGAAATCGAACCGGTTGAGGAGCTGAGAGTGACGACCGAATCCGCCATACCGCAGGTTTGGGAGAAGGCGAGTCCACTCGGATACGCGTAGTAGGAAAGAGTCTTGCCGGTATTGGCATCATACGCACCAGTCCCCAGTTCGAACGTTCCGCGTGCGGTACCGAGGCCGCAACCAATCTGGTCGGCGTACACATAAATAGAGCCGGAAAAGACGGCGGTTATTGTGTGCGATCCTTGTGTGGCCGGAGTGAACGTCGGGGACTGATCAAATCCTGCGTTAATCTCGGTTTCCGCCGTATTGGACGAGCAGAACACCGACCCATCGGACTGGTCCATTGACTCCCCCTCGAATTCTCCGGGGCTCGCCGTCACGTTGGAGAAGTATGTCGGATTAGGACCACTGCATGGTGCCCAGTTATTCCTGACGGTGCTCCAGGGCGATACCCACGACGCTGCCGCAGGGCCGGTCATGACAACCATCATGATGGATGCAAGAACAGGGAGCCCGACAGCCACGATTACGCTCCGCTTTCGCACTCGGTGCAACACCAACACTCCCCTCGTAACTTATCATAGGGAACTAAGCATATTCAATTCCATCCACTGTTTTTCGATAACGCATCATCCGCTGGCGGGAAACCGTACCCCGAGTGACCGTCGCAGAGTCACAGGGGCGATGCGCAAGGATTGTTGATTCTCAGCTTTGCTCTCGCGGCATCGAACACGCAACTCGAGACGCGCAAGTTACTTTAGGAGAAGCGCGAGCCAAAGTCTCAGCGGAGAATCAAGGAGTCCTCTGCCCCGGTCCGTCAACCGATATGTTTTCGCAAAGGGAAACGTCGGAGCCAAACGGACCTCGATCAAACGTAATCGGGTTAGGGAACGCAGGGCGCCCCCCAGCGCTTCTGGACCTGGCCTGAGCCGCTGTCTAAGTCTAGAGGTAGTCGCGATGCTCTCTTGATTCAGTAGGAGCAGAATCTCGTGCGTCCCCCTATGATGTTCTATTTCGTAGAGAAGGCCCATCAACTCGGTCGGCGTGGCGTGCGTACATACTCTATCCCCACAGGCTCCACGAGTCGACGTATGTGGAGAGAGGCCATGGACCTCAGGCGGTCGAATCTGGACTCCGCGGGATCGCGACTTTGGCGGCGCTGCCGTTAAAGGCGCTTCGGTTCAGGAACCCAGTACGTCCATCGATGGCGACTTTGCCCCGGAGTCAAGTTCACGCGCAACTCGGCCCTGGGCCGAAGAGGGCCTCTGGCTAATGTCCGGGGGAAGACCTGGCCGGTCCGCGGTCGAACCCGGCACGACCCGGACCGCGCGCTCGTCGCGCGCAGTCATGTACAGCGTCCGTCATCCAGTCCTCGCTATTGAACCTGCCGACGAGGGGCGACGCCCCCTGGGTGCTTCCTTTGCGAGTCAAGTCCCCGGGGCCTCCCGGCAATCCGAGCTGCCCAGGTACACGAATGCGAGCGGAGGCGTGCGTCCGTACGGTGGGCCTGCCCCCGGTCCTATGAGAAGATATGTGTCGAGGAAGTCGGGGCAGGAGCTATGCTATGGACCTGGGAGGGATGTCGGACTCAGTATCCATGCAAACCCTCGGGGCTCCAACCCCTACATCGCCAGTGCCGGACAGTAGGCCGCTGGGGCTGACGGGCCTGTCGGGAGTCTCCGCCCCGGGCGGTTCTCGCCCCGGGCCTTTGAACCCGAGATTGCTGGCTTAGAAGGCCAGTACTTTATCCAAGCTAAGCTACAGGCCCGCGTTGATGATTCTAACGTGTAAACCCAAATTCGCGGGAGGGGTCCCGAGGGTCGCGAAGCCGCCAATCCTCGAGCATATCGGTTCCCGCTGCAAAGTGACGGAAGTCTCGCGGTGGTTTAAGTCCCAAGCGGTCGGGGGATCTGAGGGGTCGGAGGGTCGCCTGACAGCAGTAATGGGCGATAGCTTCGTTTAGGCAGGGTTCGGATAGTTCTACTGTGTCACCAAGTTAGGAACCCCGCCCGCACCATGTGCATGGGTGACCCGCGAGCCACTGACGAGAGTATGCGATGCGAAAGGGGGCGATAGAACTCGTCACGTGGCGTTCAGCTCGGGGTGGGCGCTCCCCTCGGGTG
>Ga0209274_10000277_pt1 | contig 36004 bp, 37 predicted proteins | sample HubBroMetageREF1_FD_188343 | JGI IMG/M metagenome (GOLD analysis project Ga0209274, IMG submission 188343) | Reference soil microbial communities from the Hubbard Brook experimental Forest, New Hampshire, USA - Hubbard Brook CCASE Soil... | ecosystem: Environmental > Terrestrial > Soil >...
CCTACTTAAACTCCTCGCCGTCACGCACGGGACCGAGCCGCTTGCTCAGGAAGACCCGGTCGTAGCCGTTCTCGACGCGGCGCCCGATCTCCCGGTACCCGCGCGCCCGGTAGAACCGGAGATTCTCGGTCATCCGTGCGTTCGTGTAGAGCCGGACCTCGGGGAGGCCGAGGGCTCGTGCCCGGGACTCCGCGAACCCGAGGAGTCGGGTCCCCGTCCCCTGTCCCTGGTGGGCGAGGCGAACCGCCATGTTCTCGAGGAACAAATGATCTGGACGCGGGATCAGTACCACGACCCCGAACACCGGACCGTCGCTCGCGACGAAGACGTACCCCTCCCGGACCCGGGCCTCGTAGTCGTCGTGCATCGGCGCGGGAGGTCGGTCCAGACGGTCGAGGTAGATCGTGTAGGCCTCGAGCACGCACGCTCTGACCTCGGGAACGTCGGCCTCGACGGCCGGGCGGATGGTGGGTGGCGAGGACATGGTGGTCGCTCCCATTCGCCGCCCCGCACGCCGGCTCGGCGGAGGGCCGGCGCCGTGCTAGGCCAGCAGGATTGCCATTCGGACGAACGACGCGGAGACCCCGCGGACTCCTCAGCCCCGTCGCCCCGCCAGCGTCGACGGGTCACGGTAAGGCTGCTCCCGTCAGGACCTGACCCGGTGCCCGTGATGGATAACCGCTAGGGCGCTCCTCCGAGTGCCCGTCGCGATGCCCGCGGCCCAGCGGAACGGAACTTCGACGAAGCCACGCGAGACACGTTGCTCGTCCGAACGTCGCTCCTGCCTGTCACCCCCGCTAAGGACGGTTTCGGTGTGTAAGGGGACGCCCAACCCCCCGGTCCAGCCTAGCGGATGGAAGACGCCCGGGCCTCTACATAGCCCTTGGGCTCGCGCCTCCGGACGACCCGCGAGCCGCGGGGTCAGCGGACGGGGCGGGTGAAGTGCATCGCCCGGATGGCGAGGCGCTTGTTCAGATAGAGTCGGTAGGCGTCGTCCCGCTCGGGCCGGGTGCCCGAGTCGAGTTCGAATATGTCGCAGTCGCGGCGGCGCGCCTCCTCCAGGAGCCAGTCCAGGATCCGGCCGGCGTGGCCACGTCCCCGGAAGTCCGGGTGCGTCGAAAGGTCATCGACATAGAGGTAACGTCCGGCGACCAGGTCGTGCCCGACCCGAAATCCGGCGACCGCGACCACGCGCCCATCCTCGCGGGCGGCCACGAGACGGTACCCTTCCGGTCGCAGGAGGGAGTTGACCCGGTCGGCGAACTCCTGCGCCGTTCGCAGCCCCGGGCGCAACGCCCGCATGGCATCGAACGCGGCCTCGGTCTCCGCGGGCCCGAGCTCCACGATCTCGACCATCGGTCTCGGGCGGGGGAGCGCCCTCGGTCTCATGAGCCCCGCCCTCCCGGCGGGGCGCGGACGGCACCTCTGGGTTTCTTAACCCCGCCCGCCCTCCTCGGGGCGTGATCCGACTTCGACCGATGAGCGAAGCGGAGTTCCGGGCCTCGCTGGAGAGTTCGATCCCCCGACACGCCGCGATCCGCGTGGAGGAAGGGCGGTGGATCGAAGCGGAGTCCCTCGCCGCCAGCCGCCACGAGTTCGCCCAAGTCGTTCCGCAAGGACGCGATACCCCGAACCGTCACTTCTGCACGATCGTCGACGACGGTACCGGGTCGCGCGTGGGGGAGACGTGGTATTCCGTCGTACCGCAGGGGGGCAAGGCGCAATTCTGGGTCGACTGGATGTGGATCGATCCGGAGTTTCGGCGACAAGGGTACGCGACCCAGGCGCTTCGGCTCCTGGAGACGGAGGCGGAGCGCAGGGGCGCCGACCGGCTCGGGCTGAGCGTGCGGGTCGCGAATGAGGGGGCGGTGGCGCTCTACTCCCGGCTCGGGTACGCCGCGTCGAACCTGCACCTGTGGAAGATGCTACGCCCCGCGTCGGAACCGTAGCGGATCGTCGGCGGATCCGAGAAGGCCCGAGGGGCGGCGGCCCGCGCTAACGGATGTGGTCGAGGCTGAACGACCCGAGGTTGAGCGAACGCTTCGTGAACGTGTATCCGATCCACGCGCGCGATTGGGTCTCGCCGATCCCCTTGACGGAAAGGAACGTCTTCAGCTGCTCGATCTTGAGGTTCATCGACCCGTCGACCATGTGCTCGAGGGTTTCGAGGTCGGCGTCCGAGTGCATCCCGCGGTCGAGCACGTAGTACGCCACGGCCTGGTCGATCTTCCGGCGGCCGACGAACGGTTGGAGGAATCGGAACGTGGCGGTGGCATCGAGGTACGCGGTCACGGTCGAGACGGACTCGAAGATCAGCCGGTAGGTCCCGTACTTCTCCTTGAGCTCCTCGGAGATCCCGTTGATGCTCTGGGCGAGCTGGTCGAGGACGCCCTTGTCGGTGGAGGAGAGGAGTCGGACCGATGCGTTGGATTGGCTCGAACCGACGCTGCGCGAATACAGGTCGACGAACCGGATCATCCCCAGTTTCTCGGCCTCTTCGTACTTCACGTAGAGGGCCATGAGGTCCTCGCGCACCTGTCCCCAGGTCTTGTCGGTCACGACCCAGATCGACGGGATGCCGAGCCGCAGCCCCTCGACCGAGAAGAGTCGGGCCAGCACGTCCTTGCCCGTGTGGGCCGGTCCGTTGACGAGCAGCTGGGCCCCCGCCGGGAAACCGCCGTAGAGGAGGTCGTCCAGTCGGCGGACGCCGCTCTTCACCTTGACCTCGGCGACCGCGCGCACCGAGTCCTCGTGCATCTGGTCGGCATCGGCGCTCGCGGCCCGGCCCGCGGCCTTCTCGAGCTCCGCCATCCGTTCGCGGAGCGCGCCCTCCCGGGCGCGGAGCTCCTCCTCCTTGGCGTGCAGCTCGTGCCGGAGGTCCTCCACCCGACGGGCTTCGTCCGAGGCGGCGGCGCCGCCGGACCCTCCGACCGCGCGTCGTTGCTCCTCGAGCCGTCGGGCCTCGATGTCGAGGGCCGACTTGCGGGTCTGGAGCTGCTGGTCGTACGCCGCCAGCTCCCGCTCCTTGAACTCGAGCGGCGCGCGTCGGCGTTCGACCTCGTCGGCGTTGATTCGGATATCCTCGAAGCGCGCCCGCAGCTCGTTCTCGCGCGCGACGAGGTCCTTCTCGCGCTGGTCGACCTCCTTCAGGCGCTGGTCGACCTCTTCGGGGATCGAGCCGGAACGTCCGGAGAGCAACGCGCCGCGTTCTCGGCTCCGTTCGGCCTCGCTCTGGAGGTTCCGTACCTCGCTCTCGAGCTGGATCGTGCGCCGCCGAAGCTCGGTCTCGCGCTCGATGTAGGCGTGCTCGCGCTCCGCGAACTCCTCGCGCAGGCGCCCGTCGATCTCTCGCGTCGCCTTCTCGACGGCGTTCGCCGTGTACTTGGTGGAGGGCACCGCGCCGGCGACGGCCGGGGCGGCGGTGTCCGTCGAGCGGGCCTCGGCCCCTTCGAGCGCGAGGAGCCGGAGCTTGAGCTCGGCGATCTCATCCTCCTTGCCCCGGACGGCGAGCTCCTTTTCCTTCGCCTCGTGCGACCGGACGTACTTGATGACGGCGATCGAGCCGCGCTTGACGTGCTCGATCTCCTCCTCGAGCTGCTTGCGCTTCGTGCGCTCGTCGTAGAGCTGGCGATGGAGGTCCTGCGTCTCCTGGATCATCGTGGACGGGTCGAACTGGTCGCTCTTCACCCGGTCGAGGAGCCCCATCAGCCAGCGAACGACCGTCTCCTCGCGTTCGAGGACCGGGGAGGAGGCCTCCTCGATGGAGCGGAGCCGAGCCTCCTCGGCATCGATCGCCCCGGAGGGCGCCGACAGGGTCGCGGTCGGCCCCCGGGCGACGTCGGACGACTGGATCCATTCCTCCATCGCGCCGTCGTCGCCGTCGACCCACTTGCGCAACGTATCGGTCGAGTTCTTCGTGGGGACGGTCACCTGGGGCCGTCGCGGGCGCTCCGCCCGACGTACGGTCCCGACCCAGCGCTGGACGATCTGGTCGTTCTCGACCGTTCGGTCCGCGCTCGCCGTCTGGGCGGGTCCGGGTCGTCGCCGGATCCGCTCGACATCGCTGGTGGAAACCCCCAGGAGCTCGAGCGCGGTCTCCGACAATTCGCGGACCGCCTGGACCGAAGTGTACCCCGCGAGCACGAGCGTGTCCGCGGTGTCCCCACCGACGCCGAGCGCCTTTGCGAGGTCTTGGGCCTCCGCGCTCCGGGGGGAGGCGTTGGATGCGGGGATTCCCTCCGCCGTGCCGTCGTCCATATCGAAGTAGGGAAGCGTACTAGCGCGCCGTAGGGTCTTAATACGTGGGACCTCGCGGCGGCCCGCTCCGGCGAGAGAAGTACGTCGGAACCACCCCATAAATACGACGCCGCTTCACCCGGGCCATGGACCGGGAGGAGCGGGTCGCGCGCATCACCCGCCACACGGTCGAAGTGCTCACGACCGAGGAGGTGGGGGCCCTCCTCGAGCGGTCCGACCGACCCCGCGCGTACATCGGACTCGAACCGTCGGGGAGCCTGACCGTCGCCCACCTCATTACCGTCCGCAAGGTGATCGACCTCGCCGAGGCGGGCTGCGACGTCACGGTCTTCCTCGCCGACTGGCACGCGTGGATCAACGACAAGCTCGGGGGCGACCTCGAGCGCATCGGCGCGTCGGGGAGGTACATGCAGGCCGCGTTCGCCGCGCTCGGCGCCGACGGCCCCGGGGTCCGCTTCCGCTGGGCCCACGAGCTCACGGGCACCGCCGACTACTGGGCCCGCGTCGTGCGCGTCGGCAAGGCGACGACCCTCGCACGCACCAAGCGCGCGATGTCGATCATGGGGCGGGGGGAGGAGGAGTCCAACCTCGATACCTCCAAGCTGTTCTACCCGTCGATGCAGGCCGCCGACATCTTCGAGCTACCGGTCGACCTCGCGTATGGGGGCATGGACCAACGACGGGCGCACGTCCTGGCCCGCGAGGTCGCGCACCACTACGGCTGGCCGGTCCCGTGCGCGATCCACACGCCGCTCCTCTCCTCGTTGAAGGGAGGAGGCCGGATGGACCCGACCGAGGGGACCGCCGAGCGCAAGATGTCGAAATCCGACCCGAGCTCGTCCGTTCCGATCCCGTCGACCCCGGAGGAGCTCTCGGCCCGCATCGCCGGGGCATTCTGCCCGGCGAAGGAGGTCGACGGCAATCCGGTCGTCGAGGCGGTCCGATACATCGTCTTCCCGTGGGAGGGGCGCTTCGTCGTCGAGCGGGCCGCGAAGCACGGCGGTCCGGTCTCCTTCGAGGACGACGGTGCGTTCGTGACCGCCTGGAAGGAAGGCACGCTCCACCCCCAGGACGTCAAGGCCGCCCTCGCGTCGGCGCTCGTCCGCTTGACCGCTCCGGCCACGGAGTATTTCGCCGCCCATCCCGAGGTCTCGCCGGCCAGGTTCCGGGAGGCGCCGCCGCCGTCGAGTGCATGATCGGATTCCGCGGCGAGCGCGTCGGGACCGGGCTGTCGGCTCCGGAACGGCTCCCGCGGCGCAGCGTTAAATAGCACGCCCCGTACCGAGGCCCTACCCGTGAGCCGAGGGCCCCCCGTGAACGGGGGTTCCGCTGACGCGAGGAACCATGGCGCGACCAATTTACGTACGATTCGAGACGCCGAGCGACGTCGCCGATAAGGTCCTTCAGCTGGTCCAGGTCGCGAGCGAGACCGGGAAGATCCGGGTCGGGACCAACGAAGTGACGAAATCCAGCGAGCGCGCCGAGGCGAAGCTCGTCGTGATGGCGGAGGACGTCGACCCCGTCGAGATCCTCGTGCACATCCCGATGCTCTGCGAGGAGAAGCGGATCCCGTACCTGTACGTCCCCAAGAAGCAACGGCTCGGCCAGTCCGCCGGCCTCTCGAAGTCCGCGGCGAGCGTCGCGGTCGTCGAACCGGGCGAGGCGAAGGCCCTGCTCGAGGAACTCGCCACGACGTTCCCGACCCTGAAGAAGTAGGGGATCGGGGGCAGAGGGTCCCGAGATGGCGGAAGAGAAGGGGTCGCCGGCCGAGGTCGTCGAGCTGGTCGGCCGGACCGGCATGGCGGGCGAGGCGACCCAAGTGAAGGTCCGCGTGCTCGCCGGACGGGACCGCGGGAAGATCATCACTCGGAACGTCGCCGGCCCGATCCGGCTCGGGGACGTCCTCATCCTGCGGGAGACGGCCCGCGAGGCGCGCAAGCTCTCGGTGCGCTAGGGGATTCCGATGGTCGTCAAGCGTCAGTGCTCGTTCTGCGCCCAGGAGATCGAGCCCGGCACCGGCGCGATGTTCGTCAAGCGCGACGGGACCGTCTTCCACTTCTGCTCGGGGTCGTGCCGCAAGCAGCAGCTCCACCTCGGCCGCGTCGGACACCGGTTCAAGTGGACCCGAGCGCACGCGTTGAAGAAGGCCGCCGACCGGTCGAGTGCGGCCGCTCGCGCGCAGGCCTCCGCTTCTCCCGTCCGCAAGGGACGGAACCGCGCCCGCCCGCCGGTCGCGACGAAGCCCACGGAACCCGCCGCCGAGCCCCCGACTTCCGCGGCGCCGGCCGCCGTCGCACCCCCGGTCGAATCGCCGGCCGAGAAACCGGCGAAGCCGCGCGCCAAGGCGCGAAAGAAGACCGAGCCCGCGACCCCGGCACCGTAGGGTCCCGGGCGGAGCACATCGTTCGCGTGGACGGCAATCCGTAAGCCCCGGCCGCGCGCGTCGTGCGCGTCATGGAAGAGAACGGTCCCTGGGTCTCGGCGACCGACCTCGCAGACTACGCGTACTGCCCGAGATCCCACTGGTACCACGACCATCCTCCGCCCGGGGGTCCGAGCCGGGGCGCCCTGGCCCGAAGTGCCGCAGGGACCCACTACCACCAGCAAGTCCTGGGCGCGGAGAGGCGCCGCGCCGAACACGGTGGGGCGTACTGGGTCGGTCTCGTCCTCGGGGTGCTTCTGCTCATCGGAGGGCTCGCGTGGTTCTTCCGTCCCTGAACGACGTGCTCCTTCCCGCCGTGGTCGTGGTCATCGGCGGTGTCATCGCGGGGTTGGCGCTCCGGGAGCTGCTTGCCCGGAGGCGCGACGATCGGCTCGGCTCGCTCGTCGCGATCGACGCGGGATCCGCGCCGCTGCTTCGCTCGACACGCTACCGCCTCTCGGGCCGTCCGGACGTGCTCCGCCGACTTCCGGACGGCCGCGTCGTACCGGTCGAGCTGAAGAGCCGGCCGACCCCGAATCGGGGGCCGCCGCGCTCGCACCTCGTGCAGGTCGCTGCCTACTGCCTCCTCGTGGAGGAGACGACCGGGACGTCGCCCCCGTTCGGCGTCCTCCGGTATTCGGACGGTGGGGAGTTCCGCATCCCATGGGACCGCAGCGCGCGCGACGAGCTCCTTCGGCTGCGGTTCGAGCTCGACCGTCCGTACGACGGTCGCGCGACGCCGTCGCGGGCGAAGTGTGCGCGCTGCCCGTGGCGCGAGGTCTGCGACGCGCGGGCCCCGGGGTCCTAACGCGTACTCACCGACGGTGGCACCAGAAGACCTCGGTCTCGTAGGGCATCCGGATCCGCGTTCTCCCGCGGGTCCCGGGGTCGGTCGCGAGGATCTCCCGAACCTCGGCGGCAACACTCCTCTGCTGCGCGGCCGGGAGGACGGCGATCATGCTGACCGAGAGGACCCGGTCGACGAACAGCTCGGGAGAACCCCATTGAGCGTGGCGGACGGTGCGCTGGTGCAGCGAGGTGAACCCGCTCCTCCCCGACGCGAACACGGCTTTCCACGAACGCTCGCGGGACGCCGGAACGTGGCCCCGGTAGCGGTCGAGCAGTTCGTTCAGCCGCCGGGTCCAGCCGGTCGTGCCCGTGCGCGTGTTCCAGACGAGCGCGAGGCCGCCGCCGGGACGGAGCACGCGCCGGATCTCGCGCAGGGCGGGGACGGTGCGGAACCAGTGGAAGGCCTGGGCACACACCACGGCGTCGGCGAATGCGTCCGGCAGCGGGATCGCCTCGGCGGTGCCGTCCAAGACCGGGACCTCGGGGACCGTTCGTTCGAAGACCCGTCGCATCCCGGCAGTCGGTTCCACCGCGACCCGCGTCGCCCCGAGCGGTGCGAGGGCCCGGGTGAATTTTCCCGTGCCGCTCCCGAGCTCAACCACGGTGCGCCCCGGACCGAGCGGGAGCACCCGCCCGAGATGGCGGATCGCGGCCGCCGGGTAGTCCGGGCGGGCGCGCTCGTAGGTCACCGCGCTCCGGTCGAAACCGCGGACCGCCGGATGGGTGCGAGGGGGACTGCGCGGCACGCGACGCTCCGGGCACGGCAGGCCCGCCGGCCTATACCGCTTCCCCGGCGGCGAAAGGCTTACGCCCCCGAGGGGGCTCGACCGGTCGATGGCGGAAGGCAGCCTGGAGAGGACCCTCGTCCTCGTGAAGCCCGACGGAGTGAAGCGAGGCCTCGTGGGGGAGATCATCGGTCGGTTCGAACGCAAGGGGCTGAAGATCGTCGCCGCCAAGATGCTCCAGGTCGCCCCGGAGCACGCCCAGCGGCACTACGCCGAACACCAGGGCAAACCGTTCTACCCGTCCCTCATCCAGCACATCACGTCCGGACCCGTCGTCGCGCTCGCGCTCGAGGGGCGGTCCGCGATCGCGGTCGTTCGGCTCCTGACGGGGCTGACCAACCCCCAGACCGCGGCCCCCGGGACCATCCGGGGAGACCTCGGCCTCGGGATCACCCCGAACTTGGTCCACGCGTCCGACTCCCCGGAGTCCGCGGCCCGGGAGCTCGCGCTGTACTTCACGCCCCAGGAGTACCTCGGGTACTCCCGGGCCGGCGAGGAGTACTCCTAGGACAATGGGATCGGCGCTCGCCGACGCGGTCCGCGCGCTCTCCGACGGTCGGCTCGTCGTCTACCCGACCGATACCCTCCTCGGGCTCGGCGCCCTCGCAACGGACCCCGACGCCGTCGAGCGGCTCGTGAACGCCAAGGGCCGTCCCGCCGGGATGCCGCTGTCGGTGGCGCTCAGCTCCATCGAGGAGCTCGAGACGCTGGCGACCCTCTCGCCGATGGGGCGACGGTTCCTCCGCACGCATCTGCCCGGTCCGTACACCGTGATCGCCCGACCGAGCGCACTCGCCCGAAGGTCCCTCGCCCCCGAGGTCTTCGGTCCCGAGGGGACGCTCGGCGTGCGCGTTCCCGACCATCCGCTCGCTCGCGAACTGGCGCGCCGCGTCGGACCGCTCACGGCGACCTCGGCCAACCGGCACGGCTCGCCGGCGTCCGGGTCGCTCGCGGAGGCCCGGCGGACGTTCGGGGATACGGTGGCCGTCTACCTCCCGGGCACGCCGCGTCCGTCCGGGGAAGCGTCGGAGCTCGTGGACCTCACGCGCGACTCCCCACATCGGGTCGCCCGGAGGGGACGGGCGTGAGCTCGTACCCGGACGACCTCCCCCGATGGAGGGAAGCGGCCCGGATCGCGTCCAGGGCCCGGGACCTCGGGGTCCGCCTGACCGTTCCCGGCGCGCGTCGGAGGGACGTCGCCGAGGCGATCGAGGCGTTCATCCGGAAGGAAGGCGCCGCACCGGCGTTTCCGGTGAACCTTTCGCGCAACGACGAGGCGGCCCATTACACTCCGAGCCCGGACGACGTCGCGGTCTTCGAGGCGGGGGACCTGGTCAAGGTCGACGTGGGAGCGCACCTCGACGGGGCGATCGCGGACACCGCCGACACGGTCGAGGTCGGGGGCACGCACCGGCACGAGAACCTCGTGCGGGCGGTGCACGATGCGGTCCGGGAGGGCATCTCGAAGGTGCGCCCCGGCGTCCCGGTCGACGACATCAGCCGGGCGATCGCGGACGCGATCCGCCAGCGGGGGCTGAAACCGGTCATCGACCTGACGGGACATACGATCGAACGGTACCTCCTGCACGCGGGAAAGTCGATCCCGAACGTCCCGGGGCACTCGAACGAGACGCTGCTCGAGGGCGAGGTGGTCGCGATCGAGCCGTTCGCGACGAACGGCATCGGGTCGATCGGGAACGGCCCGTTCGGCAACATCCTCCGGTTCCGAAAGGACCCGGGGACCTCCGACGCTACGCTCGCCGGTCTCTACGACCGGTTCCGTACGCTACCGTTCGCCACCCGCTGGGCCGACCAGCCGGCCGAGCGGGAGGCCCTGCAACGGGCGCGCCGCTCCCTGCAGGCGTACCCGGTGTTCGTCGAACGGGCCCACGGCCTCGTGGCGCAGGCGGAACACACCGTGCTGGTCGGACCCGCCGGTCCGGAAGTCCTCTCGGCTCCCACGGACCGCTAGCGCGGAACTCAGGCCCGGGGATTCTCGAACGCGGCGCGGGCGAGCACGGCCCCGCGGACGACGGACTCGAGCTTGCGCGTCGCGATATCGAGCTTGCGCGTGCGCAGCCCGCAGTCCGGGTTGACCCAGATCCGGGACGGGTCGCCGAGGTATCTGGCCGCCCGCTGGATCCGGTCGGACACGCGCTCCGGGGTCTCGACCTCGTCGCGATGCACGTCCACGACCCCGAGCCCGACCTCCCGCGTGTCGCCGTAGTCGCGCAGCGCCTTCAGCACCTCGTAGCCGTCCCGCCCGTCCCCGTCCCGGTTGGCGAACTCCCACGCCCACTGGTGGCACCGCTTCGCCTCGAGGAGCTGCGGCAGCAGGTCCCGGTACTCGGAGTAGCAGATGTGCATCGAGAACTCGGCGTCCAGCCCCTCGGTGGCCGCGTTGAACCCTTCGACCACCAGGTCCGCCTCGTCCGGGTGGGTCCCCGCGGCGGGCTCGTCGATCTGGATGACCCGGCACCCGTGCTCGATCAGCGCGGCGAGGGTCGGGCGGATCGCGTGCTTCGCGAGGTCGACGACGAACTCGCGCTGCGCCGAGCGCCGCGCGCTCGGCCCCTTCCATCCGCGCTGTCGGGCGAGGTAGTGCTCGTTGTACGACCAGTCGGCGAGCGTGTAGGGCCCGGTGATCGGCAGCTTCGGTTCGGCGTGGGCGTGCGCCTGCACGAAGTCGAACTCCTCGAGGTGGTACGGCCGCTCGAGCCGGACCTCGTCCGTGACCGCGGCCTTGAGGTAGTACTTGTTGTCGAACGAACGGACGTGGCCCTGGAACTGGAATCCCCGCATCTGTCGGATCGGGTACTCGTACATCTCGATCCGGCGGGCCTCCCCGTCGTAGACCCGCGCGAGACCGGCCGTTTCGAACAGTCCGAGGGCGAAGAGCGCCCCGAGGTCGCGGACGGCGTCCGCGCCGACCTCCCGCGAGCGGCCGGCGAGGAGCGCCTCCGCGGTGGCGCTCTCGGCGTCCGCGAAATGGGTCCGCTCGTTCTCGACGCGGAACTCCGCTCGCGCCCGCTCGTCCAGCGGCTCCCCGTGCTGGCCGAGGATCTGCCAGCGGGGCTTCATCAGGCTCCCGATCTCCTGGGCCGGGAACAGCTCTCGCGTCACGAGCTTCCCCCGTCGCGTTGGGCCAGCGCCTGTCGAACGGCGGGGAGGACCTCGAGCTTTCGTGCCGCGGGCTCCCACGGAACGAGGTCGAGCGGTCCGCCCGGGCCGAGCCAGAGGGTCGACGGACGTCGCCGTTGCTGGAGCGTGCGGACGATCCGGACCACCTCGGAGGGATCCTCCCCGAGCGTCGTGCGCGGGTCGATCACGCCGAGTCCGAGACCCCGGGGCTCCGAGCTCGAGGGGATCGCTTCCCAGTCGGTCTCCGCGAGGTCGACGCCGACCCCCGAGACCGGGAGACGGTCGAGGAGCGGGAAGACGGGGTTCGCATCCCCGCCGTACGTCCACACGAGCGACGTCCCGCGGCCGATGCTCGTCTGGATCGCACGGTACGCCGCGAGCACCGCCTCGGCGGACGCGCCGGACGGGGGCCGGTCCACGAGAAGGGGCTCCGTGAATTGGAACGTGGTGTACCCGAGGCCGGCCAGCTCCCGGGTCTCCTCCGCGAGCAGGCGACCGAGGCGGTGCACGAGCGCTTCGTCGGTCTCCCCGGAACGGTTCTCGAGGAGGCCCGCGAACGTGTACGGGCCGGGCAGGATCACGCCGGCATGCTCCGGGTCCGCTCGCAGCGGCGGGGGAAGTCGTGCCGAGATCGCGCCGGGAATGCGACCGGGCGGTGCGTGCAGGATCGGCTGGCGGTAGAACGTGTTCGTCTCGAACCAACGGGTGAGCGGGCCGACCGTGAACCCCTCCCACGTCTCGGCGAAGGGGCGGAACAGGTCGGGCCACCGCAGGTAGCCGCCGGTGACCGTGTCGAGACCGAGACGTTGCTCGAGCGCGACGACCTCGGCCTCCGTCCGAAGGTAGAGCGCCTCGACGACCTCGGCGCTCGCTCGACCCCGGTCGAGGTCCCTCGTCGCGCTCACGAGCGCCTCGGAACGAGGGAACGGACCGGTGAGCCCGGTGCGCACGTGCATCGAGCGCGCGACCCGTCGTCCGACTTAACGGTGCCGCGGTGCGAGGGAAGAAACGACGTTGCGTCGGGGGCAAACGCCCCCGGTCATCCCTCGAGATTGGTCCGTACGATCTCCTCGAAACGCCCCGGCTTCTGGGGCCATCCCTCGGTCATGTACGTAAGGAATGCTTCGCGCGTCGGCTGGGTCAGCGCCTCGTTCGTCGCCTTCTCGAACCCGAGGGTGGAGACGTACCGGTCGGCGAGCGCGTGCGCCGGTCCGTAGTGCGCTGGATACACCTCAGTCTCCCCGGGCAGGCGGAGCAGCTTGTCGGTCAGGCTCTCCCACAGAAGGTCGGGCGAGCCGTCGGCGAGGTCGGTCCGGCCGCACGACCCGAGCAGGAGCGTGTCCCCGGTGAACACCTTGTCGCGGACGCGCAGCGTGAGGTGGTCGCGGGTGTGGCCGGGGGTTTCCAGGATCCGGATCTCCTCCCGGCCGAACGGCAATGCCTCCCCTTCCGTGAGGGCGCGGTGCGGGTACTGCGCCGGGGAGCGGTGGCTGACATAGATCGGGGCGTCGGTGGCCGCATGCAGGGCCGAGTGGCCCGCGAGGTGGTCGGCGTGCGTGTGGGTCTCCAGGATCGCAGCGAGCTTCCAGTCGCCGTTCCGCAGGAATCGGAGGTAGGGCTCGACGTCCCGGCCGGGGTCGATCATGATGCCGGTACGCTCGTCGGGGTCCCCGACGAAGTAGGCGAGGCAGCCGGACTCCGGGCGCGGGACCTGTCGCACCACGAGGTCGACGCCCCGCAGGTCGAGGTCGTACCGGGGTACGTCCGGGTCGACGACGCGCGAGAACTCGTCGAGCCCTCCTTCGAGCGCCGCGGAGAGCGGGACGCCGTGATCCTGCAGGAATTCGACGGCCTCTCGCGCGCGGAAGCCGACGTGGTCGTACGCGACGATCGGCCGGTCCCGGGGCAACGAGTCGAGGGACGCCGGGAGTGCGTGGAGCGGGATGTGGTGATCCCCGGGGAGCGCGGCGACCTTGCGCTCGGCGTCCGACCGGACGTCGATCAGGTAGGGGGGCGAGGGGCCTTCGAGGAGACGGTGCAGCTCCCGGGGGGCGACGAGGGGAACGGCGCCGGCCCGGGGCGGCCGGAAGTACGGATGCGGAAGGGCGCCGGAGTCTGCGGCCATCGTTCGATGGGTCATCGACCGCGGGCGAGGTATATATGTCCGGGTTCGGGCGCGGTTTTCGTTTGCCGCCGGCGCCGCGATGAGAAATGCGTCAATCGCCGAAGTCCCCCTACGTCTCCGGCAAAGCGTTATTAAACGGAACCCCGGTGAACGCCTCGCCCATGGCGGAGAGCACGTCGGCTCCGGTCGTCGAGGGTCGCGAGGGTCGACGCCGGAACCGCTCGCCCCGGTCCGCCGGGGCGCGGAGCGAAGGGAAGACCGCAGCGCTCGGTCGGCGCGCCGTCGAGCTATCGCGCTTCTACCAGGGCAAGGTCGAGACGGTACCGAAGGTGCCGGTCCGATCCCTCCGTGACTTCGCGCTGTGGTACACTCCGGGGGTCGCCGAGGTCTCCCGCGCGATCCAGGCGGACCCCGACCTCTCGTTCGACCTGACCGGGCGGTGGAACACGATCGCGATCGTCACGGACGGGTCGCGCGTGCTGGGCCTCGGCGACATCGGACCCCGGGCGGCGCTCCCGGTCATGGAGGGAAAAGCGCTCCTGTTCAAGTGGCTCGGCGGGGTCGACGCCGTCCCCCTCCCCATCGTCGCCAAGACCCCGGAGTCGTTCATCGCCACCGTCGAGGCCCTCGCGCCCGCGTTCGGTGGCATCAACCTCGAGGACATCGCCTCCCCGAAGTGCTTTGGGATCCTGGAGGAACTTCAGAAGCGCCTCCCGATCCCGGTCTGGCACGACGACCAGTTGGGGACCGCGGCGTCGACGATCGCGGGACTCCTGAACGCCCTCGAGCTGACGCACCGTTCGGTCCGCGAGGTCCGCACCGTGCTCCTCGGCGCCGGGGCCGCGAACCTCGTCACCGCGCGCCTCCTCCTCGCCCTCGGTCACGACCCGCATCGGCTGTCCGTCGTCGACCAGCGCGGGGTGCTGCACGCCGAGCGGGACGACGTCGACGAACTGATGCTCCGCAATCCGTGGAAATATCGCGTCGCCCTCGAGACCGACGGCGGCGGCCGGACGGGGGACCTCGCCCGGGCGGTCGAGGGCGCGGACGTCCTGCTCGCCGCCTCGACCCCGGACCCCCACACGATCCGGCCCGAGCACCTCCGTTCGATGGCGCGGGAACCGATCGTCTTCGCGCTCGCGAACCCCGTTCCGGAAATATGGCCGGAGGTGGCGAACGCCGCGGGCGCGGCGATCGTTGCCACCGGTCGCAGCGACTTCCCGAACCAGGTCAACAACTCCCTGATCTTCCCGGCGGTGTTCCGCGGCGTGCTGGACGCGCGCGCGCGTACTATCCCGGACGAGATCGTCCTCGCGGCGGCGCGCGAGCTCGCCCGCCACGCCCAGGACCGCGGGCTGTCGACGACCCACATCCTCCCGACGATGGACGAGACGGAGGTCTTCCCCTACGTCGCCGCGGCGGTCGGCGACGCCTCCGTCCAGCTCGGGATCGCCCGCCGTCGACTTTCCCACGATGAGTTCTACGAGCGCGCGCGGACGCTGATGGGCCGGTCCGTGCGGCTCGTGCGCGCCCTCGCGCGCGCCCGTCTCACCCCGCCGATGCCGACCCAGAAGGCCCTGGCCCTACGGAAGGAAGGATGAACGCAAGCAACGAGACGAACGCCGGCGGACCGAGCGAGACCCCGTCGATCCCGATCCATCTGCGCGCCGCCCGCGCCGGGGACATCCCGGCGCTGGTGCCGCTCCTCCTGCGCCTGAAACGCCTGAACGAGGAGTTCGACCCCCTCCTCAAGGTCCGCGACGACGCCGAGCAGCAGGCGAACGACGTCCTCCGCGCCCAGCTCGCCGACCCGAAGGCGGTCATCCTGGCGGCGGAAGGCGTCGGTGCCGACAAGGACAAGGTCGTCGGCTTCGTCCGGGCGCTCGTTCGCGAACGGCCGTTCTACACGCCCGAGTGGGAGGGTGTGATCGTCGACATCTACATGCTGCCGCTCTACCGGCGCCGCGGGGTGGGGGAGTACCTGCTGCGTGAGATCTCCTCGGCGCTGAAGGCGAAGGGCGCCGGCGTCGTGACGGCGGAGTTCCCGTCCCAGAACGAGATCGCGAGCCGGTTCTACGCGAAACGCGGATTCCGCCCGATCCAGTCGCTCCACGCGCGATCGCTGTAGCATAACGGTCCAGCGGCGGCCCGCGAACGTTAAGCGACCCGGGACCCCTCGGCGGGACATGCCGAAGACGACGGGCGCCGCCACGCCCAAGTACCTTCGCCGCGGGAAGGTCAAGGAGGTCTACGAGGTCTCTCCGACCGAGCTCGAGTTCCGGTTCACGAACGACATCTCCGTCTTTGACAAGCATATCCCGAGCGAGATCCCCCACAAGGGCGAAACGCTCGCCGGGACGGCCGCGCACTGGTTCGACGTCTGCGGCCGACTCAAGGTCCCGCACCACTTCCTCGGCCTCTCGGGCCCGACCGCCATGCGGGTCCGGCGCGTCCAGGTCGTTCCGGAGCCGAAGACCCTCGGCCCGCACCCGAAGGGGTACCTCGTACCGCTCGAGCTGATCGTCCGCTACTACCTCGCCGGCTCCATGTGGGACCGCGTGAAGGCCGGGAAAGTGAGCGCCGAAGAGCTCGGGTTCCCTGCCGGCAAGACCCTCGAGTACGGCGTCCGGCTCCCCGAGCCCCACTTCGAGGTCACGACCAAGCTCGAGCCGGTCGACCGACTCCTCACGATCCCCGAGGCGTTGACGCTCTCGGCGCTCGACCGAAAAGAGCTCGACGGCATTCGCGAGACGATCCTCAAGATCGACGAGGCGATGCAGCAGGAGATCGGCCCGCGCGGACTGATCCACGTCGACGGCAAGAAGGAGTTCGGGGTGGACGACGAAGGGGTCCTGATGGTCGTCGACACGTTCGGGACCGCCGACGAGGACCGGTTCTGGGACAAGGACGCCTACGAGCGCGGCCGCCAGGTCGACTTCTCGAAGGAGTTCGTCCGTCAGCACTACCGCTCGACCGGGTACTACGACCAGTTGCAGAAGGCACGGGAGGCCCACGCCACCGAGCCGCCGATCCCGCCGTTGCCGCCGCTGCTCGTGGACGAGGTCAGCCGGCTGTACACCACGGTGTACCAGCGCCTCACGGGCCAGCCGTTCACCGCGACGGCGGCGCCCACGTAGGCCCCACCGTTCACCGTTTCAGCACCTCTCCCGTACGCTTATCTCCCCGGGTCCCGGTCGTCCGGACGTGCCGACGAAGACCCCCAACCGCGCGTCCGGAGGGAGCGAGAGCCCCCCCGAGCCGAAGCCCGAGATCGCCCTCGAAGACCTACCCGGGGTCGGGTCGACGACGGCCGATCGGTTGCGCGAGGCCGGGTACACCGACCTGATGGAGCTCGCGGTCGCCTCCCCCGGTGACGTCGCGGAAGCGGCGGAGATCGGCACGGCGATCGCCCAGAAGATCATCGGCGAGGCACGGCGGCGGGCGGACGTCGGCCAGTTCGAGAGCGGCACGACGCTGCTCGAACGGCGGAAGAAGCTCGGACGCATCACGACGAACTCGAAAGCGCTCGACGAGCTCCTCGGGGGTGGCATCGAGACCCAGGCGATCACGGAGTTCTCGGGAGAGTTCGGCAGCGGCAAGACCCAGCTCGGACACCAGATCGCGGTCGACGTCCAGCTTCCCCCCGAACAGGGCGGTCTCTCCTCCGAGGTCGTCTACATCGATACGGAGAGCACGTTCCGCCCCGAGCGGATCGTCGACATGGCGAAGGGGGTCGGTCTCGACCCGGCCGAGGCGCTCAGCCACATCCACGTCGCGCGCGCGTACAACTCCAACCACCAGATGCTCCTCGTCCAGAAAGCCCAGGAGCTTGCCCGCGAGAAGCCGATCCGGCTGCTCGTCGTCGACTCATTGACCGCACACTTCCGGGCGGAGTACCTCGGGCGGGGTGAACTCGCCCCGCGCCAGCAGCTCCTGAACAAGCACCTCCACGAGCTCCTGCGGTTCGCGGACGCGTACAACGCATCGATCGTCGTGACCAACCAGGTCTCGTCCCGCCCGGATATCCTCTTCGGCGACCCGACCCGCCCGATCGGAGGGAACATCGTCGCCCACGCCGCGACCTACCGGGTCTACCTGCGCAAGTCGAAGCCGCCGCGGCGGATCGCCCGGCTCATCGACTCGCCGAACCTTCCCGAGGGCGAGGCGGTCTTCTCGCTCACGACCGAGGGGATTCGCGAATAGGGGACGACCGCTCTCCGACGCGTCGGAGCGCCGTCGCCTTCACGTAGAGCAGCACGGCGACGCCCCGTCGCAGCCCGAGCTGGCGTACCGGCTCCTCGGTCACGGCCACGCGAAGGCGGGTGGCCGAGCAGCGGACGACGATCGTCACCTCGGGATTTCCCGCGGTGCGTCGGACGGACTCGACCTCCCCGCGCAGAACGTTCCGCGCGCTGGAAGGAAAACGACGGCGCGCGACGATCACCGCCTCCGGGTCGAGGAGAAGCGAGACGGTCTCCCCGTCCTCGGCGGGGAACGCGACGCGCAGCCGGAGCGAGCGTCCGACCCGGACCTCGGGGTCCGGATACCGGTGGTAGACTCCTCGAAGGAGGTTCGGAGTGGCGAGCTCCGTGACGGGACGCGCGTCCAGAAGCTCCACCGAGTCGAACCCCCCGCGGACGATGCGGTCGCCGAGCGCGGTGAGGGTCGTGCCGCCGTGTCCCGCGCCTCCGCGGACGCTCCGCACGACCGGTCCCCCGAACGCACGTTCGAGGCGCGCGATGCGATAGACCGCGCGATCGCGGGAGATCCCGATGCGTCGGCTCGCGTCGACCAGCGAGCGCTCGCGGGCGAGCGAGCGCAGGAGGGCGACATCCGTGCTGGTGACCAGGTTCGTCCGGTTCATCGCGGGGAGCTCCGCAAACGGGAGGCGGACCCGCCCAGGGGGTGTACGCTCTTCTCGTCCACCTCGAACCGGACCCGGTGGCCGATCGACGGTACGGGACCGGTCCCGGGCCAGGACCCGCGGACGGCGACCGTGAGCGAGTCGACGCGGACCGTGAGTGCGAGACCCTCGGGGGTCGGGTGCGCTCCGCGCACGACGGCCTCCCACGACCCGGCGGATCCCTCTTCGGCCGATTGCGTGACCGGACGGGGGAACGCGACCCCCTCGGGCCCGGCCCGTTCGGAGAGCCAGCTCGCGAGCGAACCGGGACGGCCGGCCTCCAGCGACGCACGGTCGTAGACGTTCTCGAAGCCGACGAACCGTGCGGTGAACGGGTCGCTGGGGTCGGTGAGGAGGGTCGCCGCGTCGCCCTGGAGCCCGACCTTCCCGGCGCGAAGGACGAGGAACGTGTCCGCGACGGAGAAGGCGAGCCCCGGGTCGTGGGTGACGACGACGACCGGGATCCTCTCGGTCTCGCGCAGTTCCTCGAAGACACGGCCGAGGTCGTGGCGTGCTTCGACGTCGAGGGCCTGCCAGGGTTCGTCCCACAGCACGAGCTCCGGTTCCGCGGCCAGCGCGCGGGCGAGCGCCACGCGCTCGAGCTCTCCGCCGCTGAGACGCGCCGGATAACGACGGGCGAGGGACGTCAGCCCGAATCGGTCGAGCAGGGGCCGGATCTGCGCGACGGGGTTCCGACGTCCCCGGACCTCGAGCGGGTAGCTCACGTTCCGCTCCACGGTCCGGTGGGCGAAGAGGCCGAGGCCTTGGGGAACGTAGCCGAGACCCCGCGCCTCCGGCGGCCGGTCCGTGAGGTCGATGCCGTCGCGCAGAATGCGACCCGAGCGGGCCGGGAGGAAACCGGCGAGCGTGCGCAGGAGCGTGGTCTTTCCCGCTCCCGAGCGTCCCAACACCGCCACGACCCGACCCGGCGCGAGCGTGAGGTCGACCGGCCCGAGGTGGAACCCGTCGAGCCGGGATTCGACCCCCTCGACCGTCCAGCTCGTCACGGGAGCAGGTCCCCCCGCCGCCAGGGCACCCACCCCGAGCGCTCGCCGAGCCGTACGAGGAGGAAGAGCGCGAACGCGATCAGGAGGAAGACGGAGCTGACGGCCGCGGCATCGGCGAGGTTCCCGTTCTGGAAGAGGTTGTAGACCAGGACCGAGATCGTCGACGTGACCGGCCCGTTGTACGGTCCACCGGGGTAGACCGCGAAGGCGATGATGAGGATCCCGCCGATCTCGCTCACCGCGCGGGCCCACGTCAGGAGCAGTCCCGCGACGATCCCCCGCAGCGCGAGGGGGAAGGAGACGGTGAGGAAGGCGGTCGCCGGGCCCGCGCCGAGGGACCGGGCGGCCTCGAGCACCCGGTGGTCGATCGCGCGAAAGGAGAGCGTCGCGGCGAGGACGGTGTACGGGGCACTGACGAAGACCATCACGAGCACCACGCCCCAGATGGTGTCGTAGACGGGCAGGCCGATCGCGGTCGTGAACCGATACAGCGGGGTCCCGGGAATGAGGAGAAAGAAGAGCCCGACCCCGACGAGCAGGTGCGGCACGACGACGGGGAGCGCGACCACGGCCTCGACGATGCTCCGCCCGGGGAACGTTCTCCGGGCGAGCAGGTACCCGAGCGGAATGGCGAAGACGATCGCCGCGAGCACCGCGATCCCGGACGCGAGGAACGTCAGGTAGAGCGCGGAGTCGACCGCGGGGTCGGTCGCGGCGGCGAGGATCTCCGAGGGCGGAGCATACGTGAACAGCGCATAGATGGGCAGGAGGAACAGCAGCAGCAGCGAGCCCGAGAGGACCAGCTGGAGGACGAGCCACGGCACTCCGGTCCGTCGCGGCCTGCGGGAACGGGCGCTCTCGCGCCCCGCGCTCATGACAGGAACGCGGCCGCCCACGACGGGAGGGACGTGACATCCGGCGCGAGGACGGAGGGCACCGCGCTCGGGTCATTGGACCACCCGGGGAAGATGGGGATCCACGCCCCCTGTTCGGCGAGGATCGCGGAACCCTGCGGCGACAGAAGGAGGTGGATGAAGGCGGCCCCGAGCGCCGGGTTCTGTGCGTTCAACGGGACGGTGACCGAGAACAGGATCGGCGCCGGCACGACCTTCGTGAGGGAGCCGGTGGACGAGATGATCTGGGTCGAGAGCGCCGAGTAGTCGTGGAGCGCGGTCGTGTTGTTCGCCAACAGACCGACGATCGGGTTGAACGCCACGTACGGGAGTCCGTTCTGGATCGCGACGGCCTTGTAGGTGATGACGGCCGAGACGACTCCGGTCTTGATCAGGGTCGCGGCCTGCGACTCGTGCTCGGGGAGCGTCGTCGCGGGGTTCGGGGTCGCGTACGCGCCGGGGGAACCGGAGTAGAGGCTCCCGTACACGGCCGACAGGTTCCCGTTGTCGTACATCGAGCCTTGGAGCATCATGCTGAAGATCTCGTTGTAGCCGTTCGGGTCGGTCGAGGCATTCCAGACCCCGAACTTCGCATTGCCCGGCGTCGTGACGTCCGCGACGAGCTTGGCGCCCCAGTTGGTCGAGTTGACGCCGCTGAACGCGGGGAGGCTGGAGTTGTAGATCAGCACCTCCTGTGTGGTGGCGAACACGATCTCGTAGTTCGCGTAGGTCGGCTCGAGCAGCTGCGGAGTCAGCCGGAAGTCGGCGAGCGCCGCCACGTCGGCCTTGGCGCCGAGCGTCGTGATGGCGGTCGTGATGTCGAGCGACCCCTCGTAGGTCTGGGCGGCGGCCGGCGCGGAGATCCCCGGGGTCTCGTTGACGAGCTGGTTGGCGACCTGGGGGAACGTGTACGTGAGCGTGCCGGCCCCGAGGATCGAGAGGGTGGAGTTGGCGGTCGCGCCCGGAGTCGCCGCCGGGGAGCCACGGTACTCGTACCCCGCGTAGAATCCCAGCCCGCCCACCGCGGCGGCGACGACGATCAGCGCGACGATCCAGACCGCCGTGGTGGTACCCGCGGTCACGGGGGTCGGCGCGGCGGAGTTCGACGCGGGAGCCGGAGTGGGGGTGGTCATCGATGTGGCTATTTCCCACATCGCTTAAGCTTTCGGAACCGCATCCGCCGCGTCAGAGATCCCGTCGCCGCGCCGGAGGGGAGTAGAGTCGGTAGACCTGCCCAACGACCGAACGGATCGGGATGCACCCGAACCGTCGACTGTCCCGGGCGGTCTCCGTCGCGTCTCCTCGCACGTCCAGCGTTGCGGCCGAGACGTCCACGGACTCGACGCGCTTGACCAGCCAGCGCTTCGAGTCCTGAGGGTCGACGAGGATCACGATCTCCCCCACGCGGGGGGGTCGGCTCCGGAAGGCGCGTGGGTCGACGAGCAGGTGGTCGCCCGGCCGGAGGGTCGGGAGCATGCTCTCGTCCTGCACCTCGACCCTCCAACTCCACCACCGGCGAAACCGAGAGGCCGGCGAGTCGGCGGAGAGAGCGGCGGTCGTACCGGACGGTGCCGGCATCCTTATCCGACTCCCGGGGCTCGCGGGTCCATGCCCGCGAGCAGACCCTTCTTTGGAATGGTGGAACGCCTATTGGACGCCGTGCACCCTCCCCGCATCGTCTACGCCCACTGCGACATCCCGTGCGGTATTTACGACCCGTACGAGGCCCAGATCTCGGCGCTGACCGTCCTGCGGATGGACCAGCTGGTGGCGGAACTGCCCGCGATGGCCCCGGACGCGAAGCCCGAGGACCGTGCGACCTACGTCTCCAAGCTCTCTCGCTACACGGCCGTCAAGGAGACGCACGCGGAGCGAGTGAAGAGCGAGGTGCGCATCCTCTGGGGGGACTATTTCACCCCGGACCACATCAAGCAGCATCCCGAGGTCCACGAACTCTGCTGGAAGATCCTTAAGCAGGCGTCGAAGACCCGGCAGGGAACGGCCGTCGCGGACGCCCAGGAGCTCCTCAAGCTCGTGCAGGACCTCGCCGAGCTGTTCTGGCTGACGAAGGGAGCGAAGACCCACCGCATCCCGTCGATGCAGAAGTCCGGCGGCGAGCTCGTCGTGCAGGTACCGGCGTAGGGCGGGATCGGGTGGCGACGCCCGCCTCCGGGCATCCGCGTGGGGCCGCATCCGCGGCCGAGCGGTTGCCGATCGACGGTCGGTCGCTCACGCTCGAGCAGTTCCTCGCGGTCGCGCGGGGGAGTCGAGGCGTTTCGATCGCCCCTGCCGCCCGGAGCGCGGTCGTGGCGAGCCGAGGCGCGGTCGAACGCGCGGTCGCCTCGCGACGGCCGGTGTACGGGGTGACGACCGGGTTCGGCGGACTCTCGCATCAGACGATCCCACCGGAGAAGGCACGGGAGCTGCAGCTCTCCCTGGTCCGGAGCCACGCGAGCGGTGCGGGGGCCGCCCTCCCCGAGGATGTCGTTCGCGGGCTCCTCCTCCTGCGTCTGAACTCGCTGGCCCGGGGCCACTCGGGGGTACGTCCCGAACTGCTCGACCGGCTGGCGGACCTGCTGAATCGCGGCCTCGTCCCGTGGATCCCCGAGCAGGGGTCGGTCGGGGCTTCGGGGGACCTGGCCCCGCTCGCGCATCTCGCGCTCGCCATGATGGGCGAAGGAGCCTTCGTCGCTCCCCGCTCCGGCGCGATCGAACCGGCGCGGGAGGTTCTCGCGCGCGAACGGATGGCTCCCCTCGACCTGGTCGAGAAGGAGGGAGTGGCGCTGCTCAACGGAACGGCGCTCATGGCGTCGTACCTCGCGCTTGCCGTGACAGCGGTGAAGGACCTCTACGAGGCGGCATTGGTCGCGATCGCGCTCTCCTTCGACGCGCTCGCCGGCGACCCCGAACCGCTCGACGACCGGCTGGGCGAGGTCCGAAACTCCCCCTCGCAACGAACTGCCGCACGATCGGTTCGGGCGCTCCTCGGCGGCAGTACTCTCGCCGCGCCGCGGACCTCTTGGCAGGGGCAGGATGCCTACACGCTCCGATGCGTGCCCCAGGTGCTTTCCGCCGTTCTCCTGGCGCAGGAGTTCGCCGAGCGGATCCTCGTTTCGGAACTGAACGCGGTCACCGACAATCCCGTGATCTTCGACGGCGACCAGTTCGTCAACGGCGGGAACTTCCACGGCCAGCCGCTCGCCCTCGCCCTCGATACGCTCGCCCTCGCGGTCCAGTACCTCGCGGCGTTCTCCGAGCGGCGGACCGCCCGCATCCTGCATCCGGCCCTCAACCGTGGACTGCCGGCGTTCCTTGCGCCCGAACCCGGAGTGAGCTCGGGGTTCATGATCCCCCAGTACCTCGCCGCCGCGCTCGTCAACGAGAACTCGACCCTCGTGCATCCGGCGAGCGCCGCCAGCCTACCGACGTCGGCGGACCAGGAGGATTTCGTGAGCATGGGTCCTTGGGCCGGCGTCAAATTGCGCCGGATCCTCCAGAACGCCCGGACGGTCGTCGCCGTCGAGTGGGTCGTCGCCGGCCAGGCGCTCGAGCTCCGCCGTCCGAAGACCGGCGGTCAGGGAAGCGAGGCCGCCCTCCGTGCGTTGAGGTCCCGGGTCGCGCCGTGGACCGTCGACCGGAGCCCGGCGGCGGACATCGAGGCGGTCTCCGCCCTGATCGAGGGGGGAACGCTGGTGCGCGAGGTCCGCTCGGAAGTACCGTTCTAGGGCGCGGGCGCTGGGGGCGCGCCGGCCGGCGGAGCGCCGGGCGACGGGAACCGCACCATCTGGCCGCACGCCGGACAGGCGTACTCGCTGACCCCGCGGTGTCGGAGCGGAGTGCGACACTTCGGGCAAGGGATCGGTTTCGCGCTCACCCACGCCGCGAACAGCTCCTGCGAGCGGCGGTCGCCGAGCGAGCGGGGCGCGTCGCCCGCGGCCGTGGCACGGACCGAAGGAGCGGTCGGGCTGGGCGAGGCCGGGGGCCGGGCCGGGACCGCGCCGGCGCCGGTGCGGACGGACGAGAGCCGACCGCATTGAAGACAGACCGCGAGGCTTCCGCTCCCGGTTGCCTGGAGGGGAACGTGACAGCTGGGACAGAGGGTCTTCACGCCCGAAGGGGTCAGCACGGGCGCCGGGGCCGGGGCCGGCCGGCCGAGCTCGGGGCGGGGGGCTGTCGGACCGCCCGCGGTCGGAGGCGGGGGGAGGTCGGGAAGCGTGCGCGCCCAACGCACGGTGCGTCGACCGGGGTCGTAGGTGAGCGGGGTATCCGGTCGCCCGAGTTCGTGGGCGAGCAGGCGCTCGGCCTTGCGTTCGCGCCAGGAGAGGGCGGCGGCCAAGCCCGGCACGCTCGTCGTGCCGAGAGACTGAACGGTCGATCGAAGGCGTTCGAGATCCTGTTCGGAAGGCCCGAAGAAGGCGGCCATCGGCTCGAAGCTCGATGAACTGCCCCAAGAACCTATCGTCGCAGAAGCAGCCCCGGGGAAGGCATCGGTGGGGCGTCCCCTGGTCTCTTGGACGAAGCCACCAAGAGGCGCTTTCCACCGGTGCCCGAGGCCAAGAAGGTAGATACCTCGGGCGACTATATAGTTTACCAAGGCGCCGGAAGGTGGTCGCTGACCCGATTCCGGGCGTTCCGGACGCACGACGAACGAAACACGTAAATCTGCCCCCACGGACCCGGTAGGGTGCACACCGTCCTCCTCGCCCCGCAGGTGAGCCCCGGCGCGCCCGAACCTGGGAATCCTCCCACGGCGCCGGCACACTCTCCCGCCACCCGGGTCGTCCTCATGGGCGGCAGCCCCGAAGACCGGCTCCTCCTGCGCGGTCTGCTTCGTCTCCACCGTCACCGGGTGGCGACCGAGATCACGGCCGACAGCGATCTGCACGAGCTCGAGCCGTCCGACGAACGCAAGGTGCTCATCTTCCAGATCGAACCGATGCGCGGCGCAGACTGGCAGAACGAGCTCTCGACCGCGCTCGCCCGCGACCCTCGGTTGGTCGCGGTCGTTCTGACGTCGTCCCGGTCCCCGGAATTCGACGTCCGCGCCGCGTCGGCCGGAGCCCATGCCGTGCTCCAGCGGCCGTTCACCGTGCGGGATCTGATCGCGACGGTCGAGGCGGTGGGGCGGGGCGAGAACCCGCTCGCGGTCCGGGGCTGACCGTCCGTCCCGGCAGCGGTATGCGTCCCGGCGCATGGGGGGGACGTGGTGTCGACTCTCGACTCACTCTCCCGCGCGGTCCGGGGGTCGATCCGGACGGACCCGCCGGAGCTGACCCGCTTCGGACGCGACGCGTCCCACGTCGAGGGCCGACCGATGGCGATCGTGGCCCCCCAGGACCCGGACGACGTCGTCGCCTTGGTTCGATGGGCGCGTGCGACCGGGACCCCGCTCGTGGCCCGGGGGGCGGGCAGTTCGCTCGGCGGGGAATCGGTGCCCGTCCGGGGCGGCATCGTCGTCGACCTTTCGGGCTGGAACTCGGTCGTCGAGATCCACCCCGAGGAGCGGTGGGCGCGAGTCGGCCCCGGTATCGTCAACCGGGACCTCCAGGTCGCGCTCGCACCCCGGGCCCTGTTCTTTCCCCCGAACCCCGGTTCTTGGACGATCTCGACGATCGGGGGAAATGTCGGGACGAACGCATCGGGACCCCGGTCGTTCCGTTACGGGCCGACGCGGGCCTGGATACGGTCGGTCGACGCGGTCCTGGGAACGGGCGAGAAGGTCCACTGGGGGTCGAGCGTCGCGAAGCGATCGGTCGGACCGGACCTTCTCTCGTTGTTCGTCGGGAGCGAGGGGACCCTCGGGATCGCTACGGAGGTGACGGTCCGCTTGGCGCCGCGACCGTCGATCCGTCGAGGCGTGGTCGTGCCGTTGCCGGAGGGACTCGCGCTCGGCCCCGTCGCCCTCACCCTCTCGGCGGCGACCGGCACCGGCCTCTCGGCGATCGAGTACCTCGACCGGAACTGCGCCGAGGAGCTTTCGGGGCGGGGCGACCTCGACCGTGCCGGGGAGGGTCCGCTCCTCCTCCTGGAGGTCGAGGCCGACTCGTCCGAAGAGGGAGAGGTCCGGTTCGCCCGAGTGCGCGCTATCCTAACTCGCGCCGGGGTGACCTCACCTCCGGCCGTCTACGAAGATGCGGACGCCCTCTGGACGGTGCGCGGTCGAGCGGGGGTCGCGCTTGACGAACGACTCGGGTCGAGAATACGCGAGGACGTCGCGGTGCCGCTGGCCTCCATCGACCTTCTCATCCGCGAACTCCAACAGGTCGGGGAGCGTGAACACACCCCTCTCTACCTGTTCGGCCACCTCGGAGAAGGCAGTCTCCATCCGAACTACGCGGTCGACCCGGGGAGCGCGAGTGCCCAGCGGATCCGGGCGGGGGTCCTTGAGGCGTCCCTTCGGCTGGGCGGGACGATCAGCGGGGAACACGGGATCGGCGCCCTGAAGTCGCCGTTCCTCGAGCGAGAACTCGGTCCCGCCGGCGTTCGCCTGCTGCGTGCGGTCAAGCGGGCGTGCGACCCCGACGGGATCCTCAACCCGGGGAAGCTGTACCCGCCGGAGCCTGGTCCAGGAGCCGAACGACCTTCTCCGTCGCCTTCGGGATCGGAAGCCGGTGGAGTTGGGAGCGGGTGACCCACCGCCGTCCCGGAACCGCGTGCCGCGGCCGCTCTCGGTCGACCCGACCCTCGTAGACGTGGAGCTCCACGGAGAAGTGGCTGTACGCGTGATGGACCACTCCTCGGAAACGAAGGTCGCGCACGTTCAACCCCGTCTCCTCGCGCAGCTCCCGTCGGGCCGCGTCCTCCGGTCGTTCGCCCGACTCGACCTTCCCACCCGGAAACTCCCACAGACCCCCGAGGAGCCCGGAAGCCGCCCTTCGCTGGACCAGCCAGCGACCGTTCTCCGATAGGACCGCGACGGCGGCCCGAACGTGCGGCCGCCGCTTGGTCGGCGGTCGGAGGGGCAGTGTCCCCGGGTCCTCCGTCTCCCGATACGCGCGACAGTAGCGCGCGACGGGGCACTCCTCGCACCGGGGTGCCACGGGTCGGCACACCGTCTCCCCCAGCTCCATCAGCGCCTCGTTGAAGTCGGCGGCGCGGCCGCGGGGCATCGCGCTCTCGATCGCGTCCGCGAGCCGGGAGCGCACCGCCGCCGACCGCACGTCCCCCTCCTCCCGAGTCCACCGAGCGGCCACCCGGAGCCCGTTCGCCTCGAGTGCGACCACCGGCACGCCGTAGGCGAGGCTCGCGACCGCGCGCGCAATGTACGGTCCGACCCCGGGCAGCTCTTGGAGCCCCTCCACGGTCTCCGGAAGTCGGCCCCCGTGCTCCTCGACCAGCGTCCGCGCCGCGCGATGGAGGTGGCGGGCGCGGGCGTAGTATCCGGCTCCCTGCCATGCCTTCAGGACGGCACCGACCGGCGCACGTGCGAGCGAGCGGACCGAGGGGAACTCGCGGACGAACCGCTCGTAGTACGGTGCGGCCTGGTCCACGCGGGTCTGCTGGAGCAGCACCTCCGAGACCCAGACGTGGTACGGGTCCCGGTCCCGTCGCCAGGGAAGGGGTCGTCGATGTTCGAGAAACCACGCGAGCAGCGCCGCGCTCCGCGCCGCAGGCACCGGAGGCCGACCTCGCTTCCCCGGAGGAGCGGTCGCGGTCACCGGGACCGCCGAACGAAGCGCATGTTTAAAGCACAGGCCGAATTCGAACGGTCTCGGGGAGCGACCGTGTCGGAAACGATCGAACCGATTCGTGTGAACGACGAGACGTTCGAGGTCGAAGTGATCCGGTCACCGCTGCCGGTCGTGGTCGACTTCTACGCGGACTGGTGCGCCCCGTGCCGTGCGACGGAACCGGTCTTCCGTGACCTCTCCGAGCGGCTCGCGGGCCGCGTCAAGTTCGCCAAGGTCAACGTGGACGAGGCCTCGCTGGTGACGCGGTCGTACGGGATCCACTCGATCCCCACGTACCTGTTCCTTCGCCAAGGGCACGAACGGGGACGAGAGGTCGGTCCGGTCGACCCTGTCGCGTTCCGTTCGATCCTGAAACGCCACTTCTCGTAGTCTTCGGTCCCGCGCCTAGTGCCGGAAGACGCGCCAGCCGGTGACGTACATCGCGATCCCGTACCGGTTCGCGGTCGCGACCACCTCCGGGTCGCGGAGGCTGCCGCCGGGCTGGATGATCGCCGTCACCCCGGCCTTCCCCGCCGCCTCGACGCCGTCCGGGAACGGGAAGAAGGCGTCCGACGCGAGGACCGCTCCGCGCGCCCGCTCCCCGGCCACCGCGCACGCCAGTTCGACCGCCTTCACCCGGGTCGGTTGCCCCGACCCGATCCCTACGGTCTGCGACCCGCGGGCGAGGACGATCGCGTTGGACTTGGAGTGCCGGACCACGCGCCAGGCGAAATCGAGCGCGCAGGTACCCTCGGGAGACGCGCTCGCCGTCGTGACGAGCTTGAAGTCCGTGGGGACCAGTTCCCGTCGGTCCGTCTCCTGCACGAGCACCCGGCCCAGGGCGCTCTTCGCCTCCCACCGAACGCCCCCGGCTTCCGGTAGGTCGATCCGGACGGCCTTCAACTTCGGCCGGTGCCCGAGGGCATCGAACGCGACCGGGTCGAACCCCGGCGCGACGAGGAGGTCGACGAAGACCCCCTTCAGCGCGCCCGGGTCGTCCGCTCCCAACGGACGGTTGACCGCGACCGCGCACCCGTAGCGCGCCACCGGGTCGGTCGCGATGGCGCGTTCGATCGCCTCGTGGATCGTCGCCCCCGAAGCGACCCCGCTCGGCGTCGCATGCTTGACGACGGCGGCGGTCGGCGTCGGGAACTCCGCGACGATCGCCAGCGCCGTATCGAGGTCGAGCAGGTTCGTGTACGAGAGCGCATCCCCCTTGACGACCGTGAACGGCGTCGGCGTGAGGCCGCCGCCGGGAGGACTCTGCACGCGGTACGCCGCCACGCGTTGATGGGGATTCTCTCCGTATCGGAGACGGAGCGGGTCCTGGCGGAGCACGACCTCCGCCGGGAAGGTCTCCGAGGCGACGGGAGCCGGCGCCAGCGCTCGCGCGATCGCCTCATCGTAGGCACTCGTACGCCGGAACGCCTTCACCGCGAGCCGTTCGCGCGTCGCGGCGCTGGCCGCCCCTCCGTTCGACCTCAGCTCTCCCAGGAGTTCGGGGTAGTCGGCCGGGTCCGTGACGACGGTCACCCACGTGTGGTTCTTGGCCGCGGCCCGCGCGAGCGTCACGCCGCCGATGTCGATGAACTCCTCGCGGTCGTGCGCGTCCGGATGTTCGGCGAGATGACGCTCGAACGGGTAGAGGTTGACGACCACCAGGTCGAACGGGTGGAGCCCTCGCTCTCCCATCTCGCGCCGTCCCTCTTCGGTCCGGGGAGCTAGGATCCCGCCCAGCAACGCCGGGTGGAGCGTCTTGACCCGGCCCCCGAACCAGGCCGACACTCCGGTCAGGTCCTCGGCGGCCCCGACCGGGACGCCTCCCTCGGTCAGCGCGCGGCGCGTACCGCCCGTCGCCCAGAGCTCGACCCGGAGCTCGGCGAGACCCCGGGCGAAATCGACGAGGCCCGCTTTGTCGTCCACGGAGAGGAGCGCGCGCTCAACCCGTACCGGCGCTCCGACTTCGGACGCCACTCCCCGTACCCCGAGCGGGGAGGGGTGGCGAGAGATAAGGCTCGCGGACCGCCGAGCGCACGCCGGCCGCGGACGCGTACTACGACGCGCCCGTCCTCCATAAGACTAAATATGGCGCCCGAGGGTAATTTGTACCCTCCATCGAGGGGAAAGTGAATCGTCGTCGGGGGCGGGTCCGGAAGTGGCGGCTGCGCGGCCGTCGGGCCCAGGTATCGGCGATCGCGACGATCCTCGGTCTCCTGCTCGTCGTCACGTTCATCGCGAACTACCTGACCGCGACCCTCCCGAACGCGATGAGCGTCAACGACCTGAACCACGTGGTCCTGATCGAGAACCAGGTCGGTCGGCTCCAGGCGCTCCTGCAAGCCGCTTCCCAAGACAATGCGGTCCGGGCGCAGTTGACCCAGCCGGTCACTCTCGGGGGGCAGGGGATCCCGCCGTTCGCTTCCGCCGATCCCGCGATGATCGGTCCGGAGCCCAACGGCTCTCAGTTCTGGCTCAATTACACGCTGCAGGGACCGCTCGGCGCGATGGCGCCGACCAGCATTGAAGCGTCGTCCGGCTTCAATGTCCATGTCGTCAACACGTACCTGCCGCAGGCCGACGTCGCACTCGATGAGGGCGGCGTCGTCATCGCTCAGCCCGGGGGAGTTCCCACCATGCTCGACCCACCCGAGATCTCCGCGGTGCAGCTCACGAACGGCTCCTATGCTTCGTTCTCGGTGTGGCTTCCGATATTCGTCGGGAACATCTCGTATGAGTCCGGGGTCTCTACCACCGAGATCACCACCCGGCTCCTCAACCTCGACACCCTCTCGCTCTCCCCGTCGTCCACGCTGTCCGTCAAGGACCATTCGTCGATCACCCTCACGATCCGTTCCCCCTTCGCGGGCGCATGGGCCGGGTTCTTCGGTAGCATCGCCGATTTCGCGAGTCAGTACACCTGCACGGGCCCTTCGGCCGTCTGCAACGGACCGTACTCCTCGGGCGGCCCGCTCGCGAACGTGGTCCTCACGATCCCAACGGGCGTGGTGCTGAACACGCTGTACATCCAGATCGCGACCTTCGCGATCACGGTCCAGTAGCCGGTGGGCGCTCGGTCAGCGATCGGGCGCTCGCGGGGCGCTCCGGATCCACGCCTTGGCACCTCGGAGAGTTCCCCACGTTTTCCGAGCGATGAGTCGAACGCCGGCACGGGGGTCTTCTACGGGAGCCGTCCACGCCGCCCGAGCGGCTGGGGCCCGGAGCTGGTCGACCTCGGCGATCGCACGATATCCGTCGCTGCGCACGAGACGGAATCGCCCGGCCGCCGGGGAACGGTCGAGGCACTGACGCAACGTCGTCTCCCACCACCGCGGGGAGGGAGGCGGAAAGTGTTCCCCCGCCACCTCGATGCCGAGGTAGCGGGGTCTCAGGGTCGCCGCTCTAGCGGACGAGGTCGATGACTTCCTCGGACTCACCGGACGCGTAGCCTCCCTTCTGCCCGAGAAGGCTTGTCGCACGGACGCCCGTGATGATGAGGAGCACCTTGATGGTGTTCTCCATGTCGGGAGAGTTCTCGACCGAACAGCCCCAGATGATCCGGGCGCGCTTGGAGATCTTGCCGCCGACGAGGGCCGCCGCCTTCTCCGCCTCGCTGACGGTCATCGTAGGACCGCCGATCACGCGGACCAGGGCGCCGGTCGCGTCCTTGAGCTCGACCGACCCGAGGAGAGGGGACGTGAGCGCTTCGGTCACGGCTTCCGTCACGCGGTCGGTGGCACTCTCGCTCTCTCCGAGACCGATGAGCGCGACGCCGCCGTCCTTCATGACCGTCAGGATGTCCGCGTAGTCGAGGTTGACGAGGCCGGGACGGGTGACGATCTCGGTGATCCCCTTGATGCCGGTCATCAGGACCGCATCGGCGAGCTTGAACGCCGCGTCGAGCGGCATGCGGGGAACGAGCTCGAGGAGCTTGTCGTTCTGGATGACGATGGTCGTGTCGCACATGCGTCGCAGGCGCTCGAGCCCGTCGCGGGCCTGCTCCATGCGCGCCGCACCCTCCCCCGAGAACGGAAGTGTGACGACGCCCATCGTGAGCGCGCCGGCCTCCTTCGCGAGTCGGGCCACGAGATGCGCGGAACCGGTGCCGGTTCCGCCGCCCATTCCCGCGGTGATGAAGACGATATGCGCACCGTTCACGAACGCGCGGAGTTCCTCCTCGTTCTCGCGAGCGGCTTCTTCGCCAATCTCCGGGCGAGCCCCGGCGCCGAGCCCCTTGGTCGCGCGTCGGCCGATCAGGATCTTGCGGGGAGAGTGGATCGTGAGCAGGTGCTTCGCGTCCGTGTTGATGGCGCACATCTCGGCGCCCTGGATGCCTTCCTCGACGCATCGGTTGATCGTGTTCGACCCGCCGCCTCCGCATCCGACGATGCGGATGTTGACCTTGAGCGTCTCCGCCAACTTCGCCAGCTCGGCGTCGTCGGCGCTCGCGTAGCCCGGTGCGGTCGGCTTCTTTTCCTCGACCAGGGCTTGGTTCTCCTGGTGTTTCGCAATCGCTTCCTGGATGATGGATTTCATCGGTATTTCTCCCATCCCGTTTGTCAGACGAGCGTCATACGCTCTGGAGGAGGACTTCGGAAGTCGATACTTAAACATTTGCGTTCAATGGAGGGTGTCGTTCAATCTTCTTCGGCGGTCGAATAAAACGACAGGTCGGTGAATGGGCCGACGAATAAACGACAGGGTGGAAGTGCACCCGGAGGGTGGTTCTGTCACTCTCGGGTGTATCGAACCGCCGTTTTTCCTTCGTCACTCTTCGGCGTGCGGACGGCCCCGAGTGACCTCCCAGTCAGGGAACCGTAACGCTTTCAGCCGCCTAAGTCCGGGTGGGCCGGGGTCCTGGCCGGAAGCGGACGCTGGTGATAGAAGAAGAAGCGATCGGAACGGACCGGTTATTCATTCCACTTGGGATCATAATCGGTGCTGCCATCGCGGTGTACGCGTGCGAAGGTATTCTGCGACCCTTTTCGTTTTGGGCGCCCGAAGCAGCGGGCTACTTCGTTTCCGTCTACCTGACCATCGCTCTTCGTCCGCCGGCCCGCTCGTTGGTCGATGTCCTATTTGTGGCGCTCAGCCTGTTGGCGTCCGCGGTCTGGGTCGCTCAAATCACGAGTCAATAGTCACTGCCGGAGGACCCCAATTAGGGGGTACTGTTTGGCCATCCGGCCGCCCGACCCACGTCTGGGTTGATATTCTTGCGGGGCCACGCGAGGATCCGGATGGGTTGCAGAAACAGCGTTTTGGTCGACCCATTCGGTTCGAATCTATCTCGGGGTGGCAGCATGCAGAACTGCCCCCACGGGCTGTCGGACCAAAGTCGAGTCCAGCTTGCCGTTGTGGTCGATCTCGTGAGGCTGGGACCTGATTCGCAGGTTTGGGCGATTGATGCCTCTGCTGCCTCGATCGCTCGCCCCAAGGGCACTCAGTATCTCCTGCTCCTCGCTGTCGGGGGTCGCCGACACCTGGCGCTCGCTGTTCAGCGTCGCGGTCGTACGGCACGACTCAAAACACTCAAGCGTCCCCGGGAGATTGGTTGGTGTGAACCGGACCGCCCCCGTCGAGACCCGAAAGGCCCTACGCCGCGAGGTCAACTTCGGCTGCCCGGTCGAGGATTGCGGCGTCCCTTACCTTGAGTATCACCACTTCGACCCCCGGTTCAGCGAGCGACCTCATCACGATCTCCCCGGAATGGTCGCGTTGTGTCCAACCCATCACGGATTCGCGGACGGCGGTCGGTGATCGAAATCCCATCTTCAGGAACTCAAGTCGCACCCGTTCCTTTCGGCTGATAGTGTCAGAGCCGTCTTCGACTACAAGCGGAAGGAAACTGCTAGGTGGATCGGGAACATGGCCTACCGGGTTCGAAACGCCCTTGAGATCAATGGTGAGCGAGTGATAGGAACAAGCCTAGATGAACAGGGTTATTCGCGCCTCAACCTCCTTCTGAGAGGGGCCGATGGCACCCCCATCTAACGATGGAAAACGACGATTGGACGGCCCATACCCTCGACCTCTTCGACCTAGAGTCTTCTGCGCAGGGCCGTGATCTGAAGATCCGCGGAAAGGATGGTGAGACGAGAATGAGTCTTCGATTCGAGGAGCTGGGAATTGACAAGTTCGAGGCACTCCTAGCGAGAGGGGGATTCAGCACGGATCGGGTCCATGAATTCGTGCAATGGATAGGGGCGCCCGCAAATGTCCCGATGTGGAGCATCCAAGGCCGATTGATTTACGGTGATACGACGCTTCAGATAAATCGTTTTGAGGTTGAACTTTCGACTGGATCCCTCAAGAATATTCATATCGGAACCGGACTACTTGTGGGGGGAACGGCTGCCCTTCGCATCGATAGCGGTGGGGTAGCATCTGGCGTTCGCTGAATTCGATCGGGTTGTCCCGTCGAGCTCCGTCGATTCTCCTGCAATAGAGAGTCATTGGCCGAACGATGAACCGACAGTCTATTGCGATGGCGCTTAGGCTAGTAGAACTGAGATCCGGCGATTCGATCCACCATCCGTGAAGTCGCTTGGGCCGACTCGCGGTGTGAGCTCATGCGCAGGGAGAGAACGAAAACGCCCACCCTCCTCCCGGACCGCCCGGTGACGAGAGGTTGTCAACCGCCCACGTTCCGAAGTTCGCGGGAAACGAGTAGTCGAAAGTCTGAGTGAATGGGAGATTGTATGCCACCACTGTCCTGTGAGACCCCACCTCAAAGGCCACCCAAGTCGTGAGCGACCCGGACGTGGCCTCTACCCTCTCCGGACCGGTACCGCACGTCGATATGTTTGCAGAATTTCTTTCCGCATAACCGTTCATGAAGTACGTCGTAGAATCACCTGGCCCTGAACTAAAGTTGTAAGAGTTGGGCTGGCTGGCGTCCGAGATGTTTCCGTCGTTACCTAGGTTGCCCGAGTAGACTTGGGACCCGGTGAAGTCGACCGATGCGGAAATGGTCCATGGGCTCGCGCAGCGCGAGTTGAATCCCGGACCCCATGCCATCGAACTCTCAAGCGGGGAGAGATTTAATGAGACGTGGACAAACACACCGCCAACGGTTCCGTTTGAGACCGGTAGGCCGACAGCCGACCCGATACCTTGGCCATTGACGATGAAGCCTGGGGGGATCGAACTGTTTCCCGAACCGGAGCCGCCGTACGGGGAGTTAACCAGTATGGCGGGGAGCCAGGCGACCTCTGATGCGACGACTTCACCGTTCCGGCAGCTCCAGTGTAGTAGCGGGGCCCAGCCTCCTGCTAGGGTCGACAGAAACAGAGTCACAAGGATGACCGTGCCGATTACCGCACCGCCCCAGAGCGTGCGCTTCCTAGGGGGCCAGTAGCTGCGAGACGTTGTCGCGCGATCTATGCTCGGACCTGCCCCACTACCCATGACTTCACGGGCACCCCGGCGTGTTGGGCGTGCACTCATCTTGAAGCCATATATGTGCGTTAATGACGTCGGCGGAGTTCCACTGACTCCCGTCAAGGCTTACGATGAACTGGTACGCATAAACGGAATTGGTGTCCACAAGGGCACAGTCAACGGCGTGCGAAGTATCTGTTGTCGCGCTGGAGGAGTCGACGAGTCCCACATTCGATCCGACGCTGAGCCCGTCCCATCCCCCTGACAACGACACCTGGAGGTTCAGACCGGCGCTCGAGGTGTAAGAGCCACCGTTGGAATAGTTGTCCCACTGAGTGCTATCAGGGCCAACCGTTCGTTCGAATGTCGTACTGGATGACGTGCTTCCGATTGCGGGGGGAGAACCGTCCGGATCCGAGAAGGTCGCCACGTCGGTAGCGACGTCATATCCGTTACCGAAGGCCTGGGCGGATCCGTAACGACTGACCATTGCGTAAGTAGGTTATTATCCGGGATGTGTTCTCTCTCTTTGCATGGGACGCTGGACCCAACGCCGACGTGATGCGGCCGCTCTC
>Ga0209274_10000278_pt1 | contig 35952 bp, 34 predicted proteins | sample HubBroMetageREF1_FD_188343 | JGI IMG/M metagenome (GOLD analysis project Ga0209274, IMG submission 188343) | Reference soil microbial communities from the Hubbard Brook experimental Forest, New Hampshire, USA - Hubbard Brook CCASE Soil... | ecosystem: Environmental > Terrestrial > Soil >...
CCAGGAGGACGTTCGAATGATGCCCCGGATATGCCCCGGATACCCCCGTCCAGCCCCGGGAACGAACGGCAGCCGCCGTCTCGAAACGCGAGCGTCGGCAGACGTTTACGGCTGCCTGCATTCCCAAATCGGGAAATCAAGGCATCAGATGCCGCGACGGGAACGTTCTCGATCGGCCGGCGAAACCGGTGGCCGGTCCCCGATCCCAACGCCCGCCGCCCGCTTGCGCCTCGCTGGCGTGAGCTCGAGCCCTCAATCCCGAAATCGAACCCGGCCGAGGGAGTCGCTTTCGACCGCCTGCGCGGCTTTTCTCAGCTTGGTATGCTCATGCAGCTCATATAACATGCATGAGGCACTTCTGGTGAGATCATGGACTTGCTCACAATCCCCGCAGCCGAATTCCAGCGCAATATCGGCCGCTATCAAGATCTGGCGCCGAGCCAGCCGGTCGCCGTGACCCGCAACGGGCGGGAGGGCACCGTGCTGATCTCTGCCGTGGAATACCAGCGCCTGAAGCGCCGGGATCGGGAAGTGCTCGGCCTCGACGATTTCACCGAAGCCGACATTGCGGCCCTCGAGGCCTCGCGCCCGCCGGACGAGGCGAAGGCGTTCGATCACGAGTGGAAACGCTGACGCGTGCCGCTGCCGAAGCCGGTTCAAGGCTTGGTCATCCGGTACAGTTATCTCTGGTTCGCCGAACACCGGCGCGGTCAGGAAGAAGGCACGAAAGATCGGCCCTGCGCCGTGATCCTGGCGACGACGGAACAGGATGGCAGAAGCGTGGTCAGCGTCTTGCCGATAACGCATGCTGCCCCGGCCCAGGCGGGTCTCGCCATCGAGATTCCGGCCGAGACCAAGGAGCGTCTGGGACTCGACGGTGAGAGCTTCTGGGTCGTCTTGACCGAAGCGAACCGTTTTTTCTGGCTAGGCCCGGACCTGCGGCCAGCCTCGAGAGACGACGGCCGCAGCGTCGCCTATGGTCTCCTCCCTCATGGATTCGCCGAAGAAATACCCAGGAAATTCATAATTTTGGTCAAAGCGCGCCGGGCACAGGTGGTGCGCCGCACCGAGTAACTCCCCTCACGGCCGCATCGGCGTCGCCACCGGCCCCGCCTTCCGCAGCGGGGCCGCGAGCCGGGCGAATTCGCACAGCAGCCGGCGCGTGTCGCGCGGATCGATGATCTCCTCGACCATGAACGCTTCCGCGGTGCGGAACGGCGACCGGACCTGGTTCAGCCGCTCCTCGATCTCGGCCTGCAGGCGTGCCGGATCGGCGGAAGCCGCGAGATCGGCGCGGTAAGCGGCTTCGATGCCGCCTTCGATCGGCAGCGAGCCCCAGTCGCCCGAGGGCCAGGCATAGCGATAATGCAAGCGCGCATGGTTGGTGTGGGCGGCACCGGCGACGCCGAACACCTTGCGCAGCAGGATCGAGCACCACGGCACCTGCGCCTGATAGACGGCGGCCAAGGCGCGGGCGCCGTGGCGGATCGTGCCCGCTTTCTCGGCATCGGGGCCGATCATGAAGCCCGGAATATCGACCAGATGCACCACCGGCAGATGGAACGTATGCGCCAGATCGATGAAGCGGCCGAGTTTCTGCGAGGAGTCCGCAGTCCACGCCCCGCCATAGACGACCGGATCGCTCGCCACCAAGGCTACCGGCCAGCCGTCGAGCCGGGCCAATCCAGTCACGACCGAAGGCCCGAATTTGCGCGACATCTCGAAGAACGAGTCGCGGTCGACCACGGCGCTGATGATCTTGCGGATGTTGTAGACCTTGCGGCGGTCGCGCGGGATCGCTTCGATAAGCCAGTTCTCGCGCCGTTCGGGATCGTCGCTCGGCGCATGGCGTGGCGGCAGATCATAGACCGAGGCCGGCAGATATGAGAGAAACCGGCGGGCCCGGGCGAAAGCCTCCTGCTCCGTCGCGCAGACATCGTCGACGGCGCCGGCCTTGGCATGGATGGCACAGCCGCCCAGTTCCTCCTTGGTGACGTTGATCCCGATCCGCGCGACCACCGGCGGCCCGGCGATGAACATCTGGGAAATCCCCTCGACCATCAGCGAGTAATGGCTGCTCACCAGCCGGGCCGAGCCGAGCCCGGCGACCGAGCCCAGGCCGAGCGCCACCACCGGCACCGTCGCCAGATTCGCCACGACCCAATCCCAGGCGGGATTAGCCGGGACATAGGTTCGCCCCGTCGTCTCCAGCGTCTTGACCGAGCCGCCGCCGCCGGTGCCGTCGACCAGGCGCACCAATGGTATCCGCATTTCATGGGCGAATTGCTCGCCGAAAGCCTGTTTCTGCCAGATCGCGGCATCGGCCGCGCCGCCGCGCACGGTGAAATCATCGCCCCCGACCACGACGGGCCGAGCCTCGATGGTGCCGCGGCCGACGACGAAATTGGCCGGGCTGAACTCGGCCAATTCCCCTTGTTCATCGTATCGGGCGCGGCCGGCAATGGCGCCGATCTCGTGGAAGGAGCCGGGATCGAGCAGTTGGTCGATCCGCTCGCGCACGGTCAGTTTGCCGGCACGGTGCTGGCGCTCGACCTTGTCGGCACCGCCCATGTGCCGCGCCGAGGCCTCCCGCCCGCGCAGCGCGTCGATTTCCGGTTGCCAGCTCATCCCATTCCTCCCTATGCCATTGGCGGCGGCCGGCCGGCATCCGGGCCGAGAGATATAGAGGGACGGAAGTCATGCCAAGACGGAAAGTCGCAACCGAGGTCGCCGGCACGGTGTGGAAAATCGAGGCCCCGGTGGGAGCGCAGGTCGCGGCCGAGGATACGATCCTCTTGATCGAATGCATGAAGATGGAAATCCCGGTCTATGCCCCGGTCGCCGGAAAGGTCGCTGACATTCGCGTCGCCGAAGGCGAGATCGTCGCCGAAGGCCAGATCGTCGCCGAGATCGAGTCCTGAGCCGGCATCCGAACAATTTCGATGCGCTCCGCTTCTGTGCGGCCGCCTCGGTGATCTTCTCCCATGCCTTCCTGGTCGCCGAAGGCAGCGAAGGCAACGAGTGGTTCGTGGCGCTGACCGGGGGCCAGACCATACTGGGCCTGGTCGGCGTCTTCGCCTTCTTCACCATCAGCGGCTATCTCGTGACCGGCAGCTATCTCTCGACGGCGTCGCCCCTGCGCTTCGCGGCCAAGCGGGCCTTGCGGATCTTTCCCGGATTATGGGTGAATTTGCTGGTGGTCGGCCTGGTTCTCGGGCCGATCGTGTCGGCGTTGCCGCTCGGCGCCTATCTGGCGGATCCCGGGCTGGCGGCTTTCTTCCGCAATAATATGCTGCTCGAGGCAGTCGACAGCCCGCTGCCCGGCGTGGTGTTCTCGAGCAATCCGGTCGGCCGGATCGTCAACGGCGCGTTGTGGACGCTGCGCTACGAAGTGATCATGTATCTAATGGTCCTGTTGCTGGGCCTCGCCGGGTTGCTGCGGCTCTGGCCGAGCCTGTTCCTGCTCGGCCTCGGCATCGCCGCGATCGGCTTCGAGCAGGCGCTCACTCCCTATGGCGATCTCGGCGAATGGGCCTGGCTGGTCGGGTTTTTCGCCGCCGGCATGTCCCTGCAGTTCCTCAGCGGTTCCCGCTGGCGCAATCGGCGGCTGGCGCTGCTGGCGCTGGCCGGGCTGATCGTCAGCGACTGGCTGCATCTGTTCATCATGCTGTTTCCGCTCTTCGGCGGCTATCTGACGATCTATCTGGCCGAAGCGCATGCCAGGCGACTCGACTTCCTCGGCCGGGCCGGCGATCTTTCCTATGGGCTCTATATTTACGGCTGGCCGATCGAGCAGGCCGTGGTCTGGGCCACGGGCGACCGGCTGCCTTGGTGGCAGGTGTTCGGGCTCTCGCTCGTCCTCGCCGTCGCCGTTGCCATGCTGTCCTGGCACGGCGTCGAGAAATGGGCCCTCCGGCTCGGACGGCGCCGACTTCCGGCGGATCAGGCCGCGGCCGCAGGCGGCTCGTAGAGGCGCCGGATCAGGCCCGGACCGATGAGCCGGGCCAGCAGCAGCAGCAGCCCGATCGTGCCCAGGTGCCAGATCAGGAGCATGATCGCCGTGTCGAGCCCGTGCATCATCGATTGCCCGGCCGCGGCGAGGGCGGCAACCGACAGGGTCGCGAGCACCGCAACCGCGACCGGCCGCACCGGTGCTGCGTAGCGCAGCAGGAACAACAAGCCTGCCGAAAGCGGCAGGGTCACCGCCGCGATGAACGCGAAACAGGGGAAACTCGTGCCGAGGAGGAACCCGTCCGGCCCGAGCCTGAGCCAATCCGCCCAGAAGCCATAGCCCATGCTGAACAGCCAGAGGCCGAGGCCGGGCAAGGGCGCCAGCATCCAGCGGGCCGACCGGCCGGGCAGGCTGAGATGAAAGGCGCCGAGTGTGGCACCGAGCCCGGTCGCGAGCGCACCCAGCCATTCGAGCAGGAATTCGCCCTCGCCGAAGCGGCGGACCAGATCGGGTCGCAATCCGTGATGCAGCACCAGCATCCCGATCACCGCCACGGCGAAACAGAGCCAGAGTGCGGCCCTGGGCGCCGGCGGACGCAGGCGGCGAACCGGTTTGGCGTCGCGGCCGAGGGCCGCGATCAGGCTTTTGGTATCGGTCACGACCGGCCCTCGTCCGCGCTCAGCACCCGGCGCAAAGTCTTCAAGGCGCGATGGGTAGCGACCTTGAGCGCACCGACACTCATCCCGGTCAATCCGGCAGCCTCCTTCAGCGACAGCTCGCGCAGTTTCAGGAGCTCGACCGCTTGACGCTGGGCGCCCGGCAAGCCGCTGATCGCAGCCATCAAGGCGTCGTAGTCGCCCGGCTCGCCCACCGTCTCCGGCGCGATCAGCGCCGCCTGGGCAGCGGCCCGCTTACGCGCGGCCAGACGGGCATTGCTGCGGATCCGGTCGACGAAGCGCCGCTGGGCAATGGTCGCGAGCCACGGCGCGATCGGCCGGCCCGGCTCGTATGTGTGCCGGATCTGATGGATGGTCAGCAGGACGTCCTGCACGGCTTCCTCGACATCGGTCGGATCGGTGAGAGCCCGGCGGGCGAGCGCCCGCAGATAGGGCGTGATGCTCGTCAGCACGGCCGTATAGGCGTGCTGGTCGCCAGCTTGCGCCCGGCTCATCAACGCGGACCAATCTTCGACCGGCGACTCCATCCCAGACGACCACCCCACTCAGACCCGACCTGCCGGTCATCGTAGCAGAAGTGACGTAGGCCGTAACGCTCCATGGGTCGCGTGGCGGAGCAATCGTCCGATCTCGGAGTGAGCTCGAACCGTTTCCACGAGGGTGGCGAGCGGGGCCGGCCGAAATCACGAGCCCTGCATGTCACGCCCGGCATTGCGCACACGGTTCCGGCATGCCAAGGTAACGAAGAATAGCCGCGGTCAACGCGGAATGAACCCCCGGTCGAGCCGGTTACAGGGAGAGAGCCGAGACATGGATACCGCCACGCCCGATGGAGCTGCGTCGCACGAGCCCTGGCGGGCCTGGGCGGTCCTGGTCCTGCTGTTCTTCTTCCAGTTCATCAACTACGCGGATAAAACCGTGCTCGGCTTGGCTGGAGCGGGGATCCGGCAGGAGCTGCATCTGAGCTACGCCCAGTTCGGCGATGTCGGTAGCAGCTTCTTTCTGCTGTTCGCCGTCTCGTCGGTGATCTTCGGCTTCACGGCGAACCACTTTCCGTCCCGGTGGCTGATACTCGGCATGGGGCTGGTCTGGGCAGCGACACAGTTTCCGATGGTTGGCACGGTCGGCGTCGGCACGCTCATCACCTGCCGGATCCTGCTCGGTGCCAGCGAGGGGCCGGGCGCTCCGGTGGCGGTGCACGCGACCTATAAATGGTTCGAAGATTCCCGGCGCACGCTGCCGACGGCGCTGCTGGTCCTGGGGGCCGGCGTGGGCTCTGCTGTGTCCGGCCAGGTACTGCCGCATATCATCGAAGCCTGGAATTGGCATGCCGCGTTTCTGACCGTGGGGCTGATCGGGGTGGTCTGGTCGGTGGCCTGGTTCTTGATCGGCCGCGAAGGCCCGCTGGTCGACAAGCCGATCACCGCCGATCTCGGCGGACGCAGCGTCGGCGTGCCGTATCGCGATCTGCTGCTCAACCGGACCATATTGGGCCTGTTCCTGGTCACCTTCGCCTCCTATTGGACGGTCGCGGTCGGGCTGGTCTGGGGCTTCATGTATCTGGTCGACGCCGCCGGTCTGACCCAAGTCGAATCGGGCCAGGTGGTGACCCTGCCGACCGTGATCTCGATCTTTCTGGCCCCCGCGCTCGCCCTCCTGTCGCAGCGGCTGGTGCGGCGCGGCGTGCCGACCCGATACAGCCGCGGCGCCTTCGGCTGTCTCGGCGCCGTGCTCGGCGGGCTGGGCTTTGCCGGCATGGCCGTGCTCGACGGCGCCTTCGCCAAGGTCGCCTGCTATACTTTTGCCGCCTCGTTCGCCTATTTCATGTTCACCGTCGCCCCGCCGATCATCGCCGAGATCACGCCCACTCGGCAGCGTGCGGCCATGCTCTCGATCTACAACGCGTTCTACAGCCTGGCCGGCATTCTGGCGCCTTCGGTCATGGGACGGGTGCTCCAAGCGGCCCCCGATCCGCTGACCGGCTATCGCAACGGCTATCTGCTGATGGCGCTGTTCCTGGCGGTTGCCGGCGTCGTCGGGTTCCTGCTCATCAATCCCGCGCGCGACGCAGCCCGGCTGGCATCGAAGCTCGGTCGCAGGACGGCGGCAGTCCCCGGCTATTTGCCGGCCGAATGAGGGGGTGGCCCCCGGTGCCGCCCGCGCCGACGCCGGCGGCGGTCAAGCTGCGCGAGGGTCGGGACTCGAAGCGGGCTTGGGCAGTTTTTCGGCGATGCCCATGAGGGCTTCCCGGCGGGCCATTTCGGCCCAGATCTCGGTCGGTTCTATGCCGAGCTCCTGCCAGAGCACGACGAGCTGGTAGATCAGATCGCTGCTTTCGCGAATGACGCCGTCCCGTTCGCCGGTGATGGCGTCGATGATGACTTCGACGGCCTCCTCGCCGAGTTTCTGCGCGATTTTCGGCAGGCCCATAGCGATCAGCTTGGCGGTGCGGGACAGAACCGGATCGCCGCCGCGCCGCGCCGCGACGGCACGATAGAGGCTCTCGATCCGATCGGTCATGTTGTTCTCCATCCCGATCCGGCTTGATTCCGGCCGGCCGTCGCCGAGCATCCGGGACTTGCTGATAAGGAGCGGACACGGCGCTTCCCGCAAGGGGTAGAAAGCGGAAGAGGCGAAAAATGCCTGTTCGGGGACCCGCTTCGCCCGGCCGACGTGCTGAGGCCCGGCCGGAACCCTCGTACTAATCGGGCGACGTCGACACGGGTCCGGAGGCGTTGCCGCGGGCCTGGTCGCCGGCTTTCAGGGCGGCTCCGAGCGCCGTCCATTCGCTGGGATTGAGCCCCTGCGCCATTTCGCTGATCCAGACGGAATCGGCGGTGGCGTCGGACAGCGCCCAGTTGAGCGGCACGCTTTCGCCGTCCTTCAGCTTGTACAGGAAGAAATGAAAGAAGGACTGGCCGTGATCGGTCTTGCAATAGGCGGCGCGGGCGTCCAGCAATTCCTCGCGGCTGTGGCCCTCGCGGACGGAGAGCAGGCCGATGATCGGGGCCACGAATTGCCACGGCCGTTCGGAGCTCTGCGAGGTTGCCGGATCATCGACGAAGGTGTCGTTGCAGCGGACGACGTCGGGATCGGCATCGTCGGCCTCGGTGTCGCCATTCGACGTGATCTGAACCAGAACCGGCTGGACCGCCCGGCCATCGGCATGGCGCGAGCCTTCTCGGCCGAGCCAATCGGCCAGCTCCAGCGCCGTCAGCATGCCCTCGTTCTCGAAATAGCCGCCGTCGATCACCTGGGCGGCATGATCCCACTCGCTGCCTTCCGACTTCGCCGGATTGACCGATTCGAGTTCGCCCACGGGGCTGAGGAACGGGAAGCGCGCCGTATTGTCGATCGCGGTCGATATCGGGACATCGCCGCCCAGCAGCGACAGCGCGTCGGTCGCACCCAGGAACGGCCAATCGGCGGCAAGATCGCCGGCTGGTTGGCCCGGGCTCCCGGCCGTGATCGGATAGGGGGCGAAGGGTGCCGTGACGATGCGCTGGCCGAGTTGCTGATCGGTGCCGTTGGCGATCCACAGCGGCATCCCGTGGCGCAGACCGGTCTTGCCGTAGACCAGGGAGAGATAGGGCGCGTCGAGGGGTTGGGCGGGAAGCTGGCCGGTGGCGTCGCGCCAGTTCCGCTCGAACCCGCGCTCCAGTGCTTCGGCCCGGTCGCCGCCGCGCATGGCGTGGTTCGGCCTTCCGTGCAAATCGTCGATCACCAGACGGACGCCATAAGCCGGCAGCCCCAGCAGACTGCGCGGAATATCGCCGAACAAGGCACCGGCCAGCAGCGGGCCCAGGGCATCGGCCGCCGTCCCGGTGCGCAGAGCCGCATCCTGTGCCGCTCGGCTGCCGCCGTCGAGCGCACAGGTTCCAGCCGGTGTGTCGCCGGCCCGCAGCGATAGATACTCGGCCACCCCGAGCGAGCCGCCCGAGACCGAGCTGATGGCGAAGACCGCCGTCCCGTTCGCGGCGGCCACCCGGTCGACATCGGCGAGGACCCGCGCCGCCCAGAGCCCCGCCCGGGCGGCACCGCCCGAGACCGCCACCACGATCGGCCGCACCGATTTCTGGTCGCGGGCACAGCTCCGGGCCCAATCGGCGAACAGGGTTCCGAGCGCCTGCCGCGCGCCGGGATCGATCGTTTCCGCAGTGGCCGGAACGACTCGAACCGCATGCAGATCGATGAAGCGGGGTGTCACCAGGACGAGCAGGAACAGGGCGGTGAAGATCGGCGGCCGCCGCAAACCCAGGGTCACGGGACCGATCGTCCAGCTGAACCGGAAGCGGTCGGAGAAATAGGTCATCAGGATCAAGGGCCCGATCCCCAGGCCCAGGTTCACCAGGACGACCGAAGGCCCCGGAAACACGGTCGAGATCAAGATCGGCAACTCGGCCAGAAATTCGGTTCCCGGCAGGAAACTCTGCAGCGCACCCGCGAGAAACAGCAGGGTGCCGAAAAACAGCATCAACCACCCGACGGCCGGGCCGAGCGGCGCGCGGCGCACCACGTCGAGCGTCCCGATCCGCGGCTGCGGCGCTGCCGGCCGCTTTCCGAAAATCGCCGCCAGCAGGGCCAGCCGATAGTGTAGAGCCAAGATGCTGACTGCGGCCCAGGCGAGGATGATCGCCACATGCCAATAGGTTGCGCTGCGGATCGCGGCTGCGATGCCGATCGCGGCCGCAGCGATGAAGAGCAGACGAGGGATCCAGCCGAGTGCGACTGGATCGACCGAATCGTCATCGGCCGATGCCCCATCCCCGGCCGAGGCCGCCGCTGCCGCACCGCCGCGCACCGGGGCGCTGTCGGGAAACCGCGCCGACAATACGGCCCGTCCCCAGTGCCAAGCCAGAAACGCCATGAGCCAGAGCGAGACATGGAAGGCGATCGACGCTTCGAGGCCGCGACCCGGCCGGAACGTCATGCCTTGCAGCATGTCGCCCATCTGCGGCGGCAGGATCAAGCCCACTCCGGCGAGTGCCAGGATACCCCAGGCGGCTCGGGTCGTCAGGAACATCGAACGCCATGAACTCACGGTGATTAACTCCCTTTGCGACCGGCCCGATGTCACACGCTGGGGCTTCGTTCTTGGAATATAATCTACCGTTAATCGTCGGCGCTAAAAAGGCGAAAAGCGCCGACCGGGCATTTTCTGCAGCGGGTCCGTTCCGGTTCGACGCCGGTGCCCGCGACCCGTCCCTTCCCCGCCGGCGCGGCGCGCTGCAGGATGGCCGGCATCGGGGAGGGTAATCCATGGATATCGAAGTCTTCGCCTATCGCCTGGCGTTCGCGTTCGCCTTCGGCGCCGCGGTCGGGGCGGAACGGCAATGGCACCAGAAGATGGCCGGGCTCAGGACCAACGTGCTGGTGGCGCTGGGAGCGGCGAGCTTCGTCGGATTTTCGGACCTGGCCAAAGGCGCCGATCCGACCCGGATCGCGGCGCAAATCGTCTCCGGCATCGGTTTTCTCGGCGCCGGCGTGATCATGCGCGACGGCTTCAACGTGCACGGCCTCAACACGGCCGCGACCTTGTGGTGCTCGGCCGCTCTCGGCAGCCTCGCCGGAGCGGGATATCTCGCCGAGGGCGCCCTGGGCAGCCTCTTCATCGTGCTGGCGAATTCGCTGCTGCGCCCGGCTGCCGATCTCATGAACCGGCATCTGCGCGCGCCCGGCGAAGGGGCGGTGCATTATACGGTCACGATCATCGCCGCGGAGCCGGAGGGCCCCACTCTGCGGAAGGACCTTCTGGAGCAATCGAGCCGGGCCGGACTCGGGCTGCAGGGGTTGAAGAGCGCGGGCACGCCCCTGGTCGGCCAGGTCGAGATCGCCGCGTCGCTGGTGTCGCCGCGGCGCAACGATGCGGCGCTGGAGGCGATCATCGGCGAGATCAGCCTGCATCCGCAGGTCTTCGACGCCAAATGGTGTGTCGCCAGCCCGATCGAGGGGCATGGCTGACGCCGGCACCGGCCGATCAGACCAGATCGGCCAGGATGATCGTCAATTGGCGCGGCCCGGCCGGGGTCCGCACGGTCACCCTCACCAGAGTGCCCGGCGGGCCGGCGAGCCGGCGGCTGACCTCGGCGCCGCCCAGAGACGAGGCCGCGAGGCCGTCGATGGCGGTGATGAGGTCGCCGACCAACAGCCCGGCTTCGGCAGCAGGGGAGTTTGCCACGACATCGGCGACCGCCAGCGCGCCGGGGCCGCTCCGCACCAGCCACAGCCCCGAGCGGTCGGCCACATCCGGCTCGGCGAACCGGGCGTTCGGCACGAGGTAGAGCATCTGCCGGGCGTAATCGAGCGTGAGGGTGAAACGGCGCAGAATACCGGCACCGATATTGCCGGACGTGCGCGGATCGGCGGCGGCGCCGCTGCGGTCGAGCAGCAGATCGCCGACCGGCTGGCGAATCTCGAACGGGCCGATCTTCAGGCTGGCGGGCCGGAACAGCAGGGCGCGAACCATGCCGCCCACGCCGGAGCCGGCGACGACGGTCCGGCTCGCCTGGTATCTCCGGACCAGATCGTGCGCCCGGGAAAACGGTTCCATCACGACGAGAGACGGACGGGCTCCCGTATCGATCTGGAACTCGCCGGCGATCCCGTCGAGACTAGCCTCGATCACGGGAATGTGCCCGGTGAACTTGAACGGGATCGCCACTGCTTCCGGGGCGGGATGGAAGCTCGCCGGCTTGATGAAGGTGATCCGGCTGCCGGCATAATCGATCACCGTGACCGCCCGCCGGGCGATGTCGTACCCGATCGCCGCCTGCATCGAGAGGCCGGCCGCTTCGGCGGCGCCGAGATCGACGGTGAAGAAGATCTGATCCTTCAGCCGCAGCCCGCCGAGATCGACCGTCGCGACCTTGGCGACGCCGCTGGTGGCCAGCGCCGTTCCGAATCCCCCCATCGGCAGCGCCCCCTTGGCCTCGAGACCCAGCGCTGCGGCTTCGCTCCGGTTCAGCATGTTGACGGCGCCGGTGTCGAACAGCGCGCCGATCGCTGCCGCGCCGTTCAGCGAGATCGGCAGAAGGATGTCGCCGTCGACCTGCTGGAAAGGCAGCGTCACACGGTCGGCCCCGGCCGGGAATTGCGTGTCGTCCACAGGTGTCGGCGGAGCGGCGAAGCGTCCCGGGGCGATCGTTTCATTGACCGCGGCCAGGGTGGTCGTACTGACGACATCGAATTTCGCCTGGCCCGTGGTGGTACGCGTCCGGTACGGCACGGTCACCCCGGCGATCGCGCGGAAATCCGAGAAGATCTGGGTTTCCGGGTGGTCGCCGGTGAGTTGCACGGACCGGGTGATGCGATGCGTCCGGCGTTCGATCCAGAGTTCGAGCGGTTCGGCCCCCGCCGGGGTGATCTCGACGGCATCGTAGCCGACGCCGTCCGCCTGCCGCTCGCCCACATAGATCCGCTCGGCCGGCATCCGCTCCGGGTACCAGAAGGCGAGTGTCGCGGCATAGATTTGCTGGCGGTTTTCCGCCACGGCATCGCCGGCCGACTCGACCCGGACTTGGCCGGAGGAATCGGTCGTCCAACTCTGGGTGCCGTCCCAGCCCCGGCTCGTCGACAAGGCGCCCAACCGCGACGATGCCGCGAGCCGGGCCGCCGGGAGATCGATCCACTCTTCGTAAGTACCGACGAGGCCGGCGGTTTCCAGACGGCCGGACTCGTGCCAGGTGACGATCTGGTCCCAGGCACTGCCGCCGGTCGCGGCCTTGGCCGCGGCGAGCAGGGCATCGGCCCGCTCGTCGGCAAAAGCTGGGGCGGTCGCGAGGAGCAGGGCGGCCAAGAGGGGGATGAGCTTTATCGTCGTCATGTCCCTGACTGATCTCCAGCAGTCAACATTTGACGGAAGACACCCCGAGAGCAAGAGCCGCTGTAAACCCGCGCCGGGAGGTCGCGCACCGAGTGGTCGGGGCATGTGGCCGAATACCGGCCAACAAGACAGTCCACCAATTTCAGCGGGCAAACCCTGTGCGGCGCCAGGCGTTCCTCACTCTCCTGACTTTTCCACCCCGGTGAGGCAGGCACGGAGAGGGGTTCAAGGCATGGCTCGGTCGCATCGGACTGCGGCGCTCAGCTCGCTTGCGGATGATGGCCGGTTCGGGCCGCGGTTTGACGGTCAGTTTGGCGGTTTCGGGGTCGGAGCCATCGGCTGCCGGCCCCTGCGACGGGCCTCGAATATCCCCGGAACGCCAGGGGGCTCTCCAAAGATCGTCCCGCGCCGCTCGATTCCACGCGCAACCCAGACCTCCACCCCGTTGACCGCCCAGTCCTCGCTCCCCTATGGTCGCGCCCATGACATGGCGGCCGACATCGCGCGCCTTTACGGCACGAATTAGCCACCCGGCTTCCTGATCGGAGGCCGGGACTCTTCGCCTGCGCCGGGCGCGTTCGCGTGCCGGCGCCGTTCCATTCGGCCCGATCGATTGCGCAGCTTTCCGGCGGGCCGGAGATAGTCGAGATGATCCATGTCCGTCGATTACACCGCGACCGTGTTCCTGCCGCACACCGAATTTCCGATGAAGGCCGAGTTGGCCAAGCGGGAGCCCGGGATCCTCGCCCGCTGGGCCGAGATCGGGCTCCATGAGCGCCTGCGCGCCCAGTCCGAGGGTGCGGAGAGATTCGTTCTCCACGACGGCCCGCCCTACGCCAACGGCAATCTCCATGTCGGCCATGCGCTGAACAAGATCCTCAAGGACATGGTCGTGCGCACCCAGCAGATGCTGGGCAAGGATTCGGTCTATGTCCCGGGCTGGGATTGTCACGGGCTGCCGATCGAATGGGAAATCGAGAAGCAGCATCGCGAGGCCAAGAAGAACAAGGACGACGTGCCGATCGACGAGTTCCGGCGCGAATGCCGGGCCTTCGCCGCGCGCTGGGTCGATGTCCATCGCGAGGAGTTCAAGCGGCTCGGCGTCGGCGGCGATTGGGACCATCCCTATACCACCATGGCCTTCGCTGCCGAGGCCCAGATCGTACGGGAGATCGGCAAGTTCGCAATGAACGGCGGGCTCTATCGCGGCGCCCGACCGGTCATGTGGTCGGTGGTCGAGAAGACGGCGCTGGCCGAGGCCGAGATCGAGTACCAGGATCATACGTCGACCACTGTCTGGGTGCGCTTCCCGGTCCTGTCCTCGCCGGTGGCGGCTTTGTCGGGCGCCTCGATCGTGATCTGGACGACCACGCCCTGGACCCTGCCCGGCAACCGCGCCGTCGCCTACGGCGCCGCGTTCGACTATGCGGTGATCCGGGTCGATGCGGTGCTGGAGGGCAGCAAGGCGGCTCTCGGCGAGATCCTGGTCATCGGCGTCGCCCTCGTCGAAGCGGTCGCGAGAGACAGCGGCATCGCCGCCTGGACCGTGCTCGCGACCGTGAAGGGGGCCGAACTCGACGGCACGCTGGTAGCACACCCGCTGCGCGGCCAAGGCTACGAGTTCGACGGCCGGCTGCTCGCCGGCGCTTTCGTCACCACCGACACCGGCACCGGCTTCGTCCATATCGCGCCCGGCCATGGCGAAGATGATTTCGAGCTGAGCATGGCGAACGGCGTCGAGGTGCCGCAGACCGTCGCTGCCGATGGCAGCTACTATCCCCACGTTCCCCTCTTCGCCGGCAAGCAGGTCTATACCCCCTACGGCAAAACCGGTGACGCCAATGCCGCGGTGATCGCCGCGGTCGAGGCGGCCGGCCGGCTGCTCGCCCAGGGCACGCTGCTGCATTCCTATCCGGTCTCCTGGCGCTCCAAGGCGCCGCTCATCTTCCGCACGACGCCGCAATGGTTCATCTCGATGACCACGAACGACCTGCGGCAAAAGGCGCTCGACGCGATCGACGCCACACGCTGGGTCCCGGCCCAGGGGCGCAACCGCATCCGGTCGATGATCGAGAACCGGCCGGATTGGTGCGTTTCGCGCCAGCGCGCCTGGGGCGTGCCGATCGCCGTCTTCGTCGAGAAGAAGACCGGCGCGCTGCTGCGCGACCAGACCGTGATCGACCGCATCGCCGAAGCCGTCGCCCGCGAGGGCGCCGATGTCTGGTTCACGGCACCCGCGGCGCGGTTCCTGGGGGATCGCTACGACCCCGCGGAGTACGAGCAGGTCACCGACATCCTGGATGTCTGGTTCGATTCCGGCTCGACCCACGCCTTCGTGCTGGAGCAGCGGCCGGATCTGACATGGCCGGCCTCGCTCTATCTCGAAGGCTCGGACCAGCATCGCGGCTGGTTTCAATCCTCGCTGCTGGAGGCGTGCGGAACGCGCGGCCGGGCGCCTTACGACGCCGTGCTGACCCATGGCTTCACGCTCGACCAGCAAGGCCGCAAAATGTCGAAATCGTTGCGCAATCAGCTGCTGCTGAGCGTTGTCGTCCCGGAATACGGTGCCGACATCCTGCGGCTCTGGGTGGCCGCGACCGACTATGTCGAGGATCAGCGGATCGGCAAAGAAATCCTGAAATATCAGATGGATGTCTATCGCCGCCTGCGCAACACCCTGCGCTACCTGCTGGGCGCCCTGGTCGGGTTCGGCGAGGCCGAGCGCCTGCCCGAGACGGCGATGGAAGCACCGGAGCGCTGGGTTCTGCACCGGCTGGCGGAGCTCGACGTCATCCTGCGCAAGGCGGTCGGCGAGTTCGATTTCCACACGATCTATACCGAGCTGCACGGCTTCTGCGCGTCCGATCTTTCCGCCTTCTATTTCGACATCCGCAAGGATTCGCTCTATTGCGACCGGCCGGACTCCCGACAGAGGCGCGGTGTCCGCACCGTCCTCGACCGGGTTTTCGATTGCCTGGCCAAATGGCTGGCGCCGATCCTCGTCTTCACCGCGGAAGAGGCCTGGCTGCTGCGGCACGGCGACGCGCCCGAGACCAGCGTGCATCTGCAGCTCTTCCCGAATATCCCCCAGACCTGGCTCGACCCGAATTTGGGCGAGCGTTGGCGGCGGATTCGCGATCTGCGCCGGGTCGTGACCGGGGCGCTCGAACTCGACCGCGCGGCGAAGCGGATCGGCTCCAGCCTGCAGGCGGCGGTGATCGTCCATGTCGGCGGCGATTTAACGGTACCGGTTCTTGCGGCATTGCTGGACGGGCTCGATCTGGCGACGCTGTCGATCGTCTCCGCCGCGGCGTTCGCCGCTTCGCCGGCGCCCGAAGGGGCGTTCGCGCTGGCCGATCTGCCCGGTATCGCGGTCAGTGTCGGCCCGGCGCCGGGCGAAAAATGTCAGCGCTGCTGGCGGATCCTGCCGGAAGTCGGCACGGTCGCCGATCGGCCCGAGCTGTGCCTTCGCTGCGCCGATGCCGTCGACCATCATCACGGGGCGGCGGCGTGAGGGGCAAGCCGCGGTTGCTCGGCGGTCTCGCCGCGGCTCTCGTCGTTCTCGTGCTCGATCAAGCGTCGAAACTCGCCGTCCTTCGGCTGCTCGGGGGCGAGAACGTGCCCCGGTACGAGGTACTGCCGATCTTCGAACTGCGGCTCACCTTGAATCGCGGCATCACCTTCGGCCTGTTCAACAATGACGACACGGCCAACAGCCTGATCTTTTCCGGCCTGGCGCTCGCCATCGTGATCGTCCTGGTAGTGGCCTTGACCCGGGTTCGGGCCTGGCACAATGCGCTCGCGCTCGGCATGATCATCGGCGGGGCCACCGGCAATCTCGCCGATCGGCTGCGCCTCGACGGCGTCGTCGATTTCCTCTATTTTCATCTCGGCGCCTGGGGCTTCTATATCTTCAACATCGGCGATTCGGCGATCTCCATCGGTGTCGGCCTGCTGCTCTTGGATAGCTTGCTGATCCGGGCGGAATCGCCTAAATAGAGCCGGTCTCGAAAGACGGGATCGGCCCCAGGACCCAGGATCGGCATGACGCGCACGGTAATTCTCGCATCGGCATTGGTGGTCGCCACGGCAGCGCTCGGCGGCTGCAGCGATTTGAGCAAGGCTCTGGGGCTGGTGAAGTCGCCGCCCGACGAATTCGCGGTGGTGGCGGGAGCGCCCTTGGCCCTGCCGCCGGATTACGGCCTGCGTCCGCCGCGCAGCGCTTCGGACAAGCCGCTCGGGGAGACCCAGACCGACAAGGCGCGCAAGGCGATCTTCCGACTGTCGGATCCGAAAGCGGCACCGGAGACGGTCGATCCGGCGAGCCCGCTCTCGCCGGGCGAGCAGGCGCTGCTCGGCAAGGCCGGCGCCATCGACGTAGATCCCGGCGTCAGGGCGCGCGTCGACCAGGAATCGAAGCAGGCTCTCGACCAGGACAAAGGCTTCGTCGACAGTTTGATGTTCTGGAAGGGCAAGCCGGTTCCGGGCGAAGCGCTCGACGCCTCGAAGGAATCGGAGCGTATCAATCAGGATGGTGCTTCGGGCAATGCCGTCGAGATCGACCGGACCCAGCATTCGGATCTCGAGGACAAGCTCTGATTTTGGCTGAATTCCTGTTGCGGGCGTCGGTGGCGGCGCTCGCCCTCGGCACTCTCGTCTCCACGACGGCCGAGGCCGAGCCGCTCTTCGGCGAAACCGGCTTCACCTTGAAGAACGGGCTGGAAGTCGTGGTCCTGCCGAACCATCGGGCGCCGACGGTCGCCCATTGGCTCTGGTACAAGGCCGGCGGCGCCGATGAAGAGCGCGGGCATTCCGGAGCCGCGCATTTCCTGGAACATCTGATGTTCAAAGGCACCAAGACGATGAAGCCGAAGGAGTTCTCGACCCTGGTGGCGCGCCAGGGCGGCCAGGAGAACGCCTTCACCAGCTGGGATTACACTGCCTTCCACCAGGACGTCGCTGCCGACAAGCTCGAACTGGTGATGAAGCTCGAATCCGATCGGATGCACAATCTGATCATCACCGACGACCAGCTGAAGCCGGAACGCGACGTCGTGCTCGAGGAATGGCGGATGCGGATCGGCAATCAGCCGGGGGCGCTCCTCGACGAGCAGGTCGAACCGGCGCTTTATCTCAACCACCCCTACCGGATCCCGGTGCTGGGCTGGACCGACGAGATCAAGACTCTCGATGTGCCGACCGAGAAGCGCTTCTACGACACCTGGTACGCGCCCAACAATGCCGTGCTGATCGTGGCCGGCGATGTTACCGTCGATCAGGTCCGCAAGCTCGCCGAAGAATATTACGGCCCGATTCCGCGCAAGGCCGTGCCGGTCCGCGAGCGGGTCGAAGAGCCCGACCGGTCGGCCGACACGGTCGTGACCCTGCATCATCCTCGGGTGCGCACCCCGCGCTGGAGCCGGCAGTATCTGGCACCGAGCCATCACGATCACGCCGGCGCCGAGGACCGGAGTTATGCGCTCGAAGTGCTGGCCGAGGTGCTGGGTGGCGGCGCCAACAGCCGGCTGCACCACGCGCTGGTCCTGGACCAGCAGATCGCGACCAGTGCCGGCGCCTGGTATGCGCCCGACCGGCTCGACCTCACCAGCTTCGGGATCGCGGCGACCCCCCGGCCGGGCGTGACCGTCGAGCAGATCGGGGCCGCAGTCGAGGCGGTGCTGGCGCAAATGTTGAAGGACGGGCTCGACGCCGATGAAGTGGCGCGGGCCGAGACCAGGCTGGTCACCTCGCAACTCTACGCTCAGGACGGGCTGGACGAGCCGATCGAGGTCATCGGCCGGGTCCTGTGCACCGGCGGCACGCTCGCCGATCTCGATGCCTGGCCCGAGCGGATCAAGGCGGTGACCCTGGACCAAGTCGTGGCCGCCGCCCATGCCGTCTTCGAAGGCAAGCCGTCGGTCACGGCGCTCTTGCTCCCGGCCGATCCGAAAGCGGTCGGACGGAGCCCGCCCGAGCCCGATCTGCCGATGCAGTCTGGAGAGATCCGATGAGGCGCCGGCTGCTCGGTCTGGCGCTGGCACTGCTCGTCTTCGCCGCCGGGCCGGCTCGAGCGGTGACGGTCGAGACCGTGCGCAGCCCCCAAGGGATCACCGCCTGGCTGGTCGAGGACCACAGCCAGAAAGTCATCAGCCTGAACTTCTCGATCCGGGGCGGTGCCGCCTCCGATCCGGCGGAGAAGGCGGGGCTGTCGAGCTTCGCCATGGGCCTTCTGGACGAGGGCGCCGGCCCTTACGATTCGGGCCAGTTTCAAGGGAAGCTCGAGGATCTTTCGGCATCGGTGTCGTTCGATGCCAGCGCCGATTATCTCCAGGGATCGCTGAAGACGCTGTCGCCCAATCGCGACGAAGTGTTCGAGCTGCTGCAACTGGCCCTGACCCAGCCCCATTTCGACGAGCCGGCAGTCGAGCGCGTCCGCGCCCAAATCGACCAGTTGATCGACAACCAGGAGCAAAATCCCGACGCGCTGGCGACGTTGGGCTGGCTCCGGTCGCAATTTCCGGGTCACCCTTACGCCCGCTCGCGTTACGGCAGCAAGGCTTCGATCGCGGCGATCACGATCGCGGATCTCCAGGAATTCGCCCGGGCCCGTCTCGGCCGCGACCGGTTGAAGATCGCGGTCGTCGGCGACATCGCCCCGGCCGATCTGGAAACGCTGCTCGACCGCACCTTCGGCGGGTTGCCCGCAGTGGCCGTCGTCGCCTCGAACCCGGATGATCGGGTGCCGGCCGATGCCGGTAAGGTCATCCTGATCAAAAAGCCGGTGCCGCAGAGCGTCATCCGCTTCGGCGAGCAGGGCATCGGCATTCACGACCCCGATATCTATGCCGCCATGGTGCTGAACTACATTCTGGGCGGCAGCCCCTTCACCTCGCGGCTGGGCAACGAAGTGCGCGAGAAGCGCGGCCTCGCCTATACCATCGGCACCAGCACCGCCCATTTCGACCATGCCGATCTGCTGCTGGGCTTTGTCGGGACCCAGAACGCCAAGGCGGCCGAGACGATCAAGATCATCCGGTCCGAATGGACCGGGCTGCGCGACGCCAGCCCCTCCGCCAAGGAGGTCGAGGACGCCAAGACTTATCTGACCGGCTCCTATGTCCTCGGGCTCGATTCGACCGGCGCCATCGCCCAACGGCTGCTCGGGCTGCAGGAGAGCGGCTTTCCCAGCGATTACATCACCCGGCGGCCGAAATTGATCGGCGCGGTGACGGTGGAAGACGTGAAGCGGGTGGCCAGGCGCCTGCTCGATCCGGCCAAGCTCAGCTTCCTGGTCGTCGGCAACCCCGAGGATCTGAAGCCCGACGAAGTCGTGCAGACGGAGTAGGCCGGGCGGCTCGAGGAGGAGGGCAGCCGTGACGATCGAACTGGATCACATCATTCTCGCCGTCAACGACCGGGCCAAGAGCGTCGAGTTTTATACCGACATCATCGGGCTCGACCACGAGGGCGATCGCGAGCCCTTCGCCATGGTTCGCGTCACACCCGGTTTCGTCATTCAAATCGCACAATGGGGCACGACGGGCGGCGAGCATCTTGCCTTCGCCATGTCGAGGGCGGAATTCGACGACGCCTTCGCCCGGGTGAGAGCAGCCGGCATCGCCTATGGCGATCGCTTCGACCGAGTGGGCAACATGCGGGGGCCGGGCGACGAACCCGCCTCCAGAGGCAGGGGCCGAGCCGTCTATTTTTTCGATCCCGACAAGCATCTCATCGAAATCCGGTACTACGACACATAGTCGCCGGTACAGTGGGAACGAGCCTACGGCCGAGTCGAGGGCGAGGCGAGGTGACCGACAGTCCCGTGCTCACTTCCGCGGGTTCCGCATTTTCCACCCGCCATAAAAAATGATCGCGCCGAAGAGGGTCGGCACCCCACCGATCAGGCAGGCAAACAGGACGAAGACTCCGAATCCGACGACGAAATCCTGCCTGGTTCCGGCAGACACCGTGTCGACGATGGTGAGGCCGACGAAGCCGAGCGTGCACAACCCGCAAAGCGTGGCCATCAACCCGCCGACGGCCATCAGCAGTGCTCCGACGAATTTCTGCTCCGCTGTCGGGATCGGTCCGGCCTGGACCGGCGGCTCGCTCATTTCGATACTTGCGCTTTCTCGCGTGCAGCCGTGCCGGCGGCGCCCTTCCTGTAGAAGGTGTTGTAGGTGTCGAACGGGATGATCCGCCCGTCGCTCTCGACGAAATGGACGCAAGAGCGCTTGACCGTGCCGAGATCGAAATTCCAGCGGTCGAGGAATTGCGAGATCACGACCCGGAATGTGTGTTCGTAGCCGATCCGCTCGGGCACGGCGGCAGCCGGCAGGCAGCAGAGGAGCGAGGCCAGTTTCTCCGAGGTGTCGGCCTGGGCGGTCGAGAGCGAGAGCAGATCGAAGATCCGTCGCCGCAGTTCCGGATAGGCCTCGAAGCTGACCGCGTTGGGAGCCTCGGCCAGAAACAGCTCGCGCGGCAGAAGTGCCGTGATCGGTGCCACCGAGGCACCGTCGCGCAAACCGTAGCCGATGCAGATCTGATCGGGATTGCAGGGCAGCGGGATCAGATCCGCGAGCGTGAAAACGCCTGCTTCGGCGATGCGCCGGCGGATTTCCGAGAGCACGATGCGGTTCGATTTCGGATCGAACCCGTCGTTCCGTCCAGCATCCTGGATCGGTTGGAAGGTGATGCCGCGGACGCACGACCATTGCAGGGCGAAGCGGACGAGATCGGGGATCTCGGCATCGTTGACGCCTTTCTTCACGGTGACCACCAGCGTCGTCGAGACCCCGGCCCGCTCGAGCGCCTCCAGCGCTTCGATCCGCACCCGCGACAGATCGGCGCCGCGGAGATTGCGCAGCGCCTCCGGACGGAGCGAATCGAACTGCAGATAGATTTCGAAGCCCGGCATGAATTGGGCGAGACGGGCGGCAAATCCCTCCTCGCGGGCGATCCGGATGCCGTTGGTGTTGATCATCAAATGGCGGATCGGGCGGCGCTTGGCCGCAGCCAGGATCTCGAACAGCTGGGGATGGAGCGTCGGCTCGCCGCCGGAGAATTGGACCAGATCCGGGGCGCCCTCGGACCGAACGAGGAGGTCGAGCATGCCCTCGATGTCCGCGAGGGAGCGCAGGCCCGCCCGTTCGGTCGAGGACTCGGCGAAGCAGACGGGACAGGAGAGGTTGCAAGCGTCGTTCACTTCGATGATGGCGAGACAGGAATGCTGCTCGTGGTCGGGGCAGAGGCCGCAATCATAGGGGCAGCCATGGTCGCTCGCAGTCTGCGTGGCGAGCGGGCGGTCGCCCGGTTTCAGCCAATCCTTGGCCGCCTTCCAATAGGCGAGATCGTCCGAGATCAGCGTCTTCTGGACGCCGTGATCCGGGCAGCGCTTCAGATAGAACACCCGATCGGCCTCGACGATGATCTTGGCCGGGACCAGCGACAAACACGCTTCGCACAGGCTGGTGGTCTCGCCGAAGAAGAGATAGGGGGCGAGTTTACGCGTCGCGGGCGGCATGGAGATCGCGGACGAAGAAGGCACAGCCATAGCACGCCACCCCGAAGCTGATCAGGTGGAAGAGGTTAAACGGTCCGATCAGGGTTGGATAGGGCTTCAGAAACTCCCAGGCGAAGCGCTGCACCCCGTACCACGCGGCCATGGCATAGAAGCTGCGGCGCAGCGCCCAGTCGCGCCGGGCCCGGAGGCCCGCGACATAGACGAGCAGGAACAGCGCCATGGCAGCGGACTCATAGATCTGCACCGGGTGCCGCGCGATGCCGTCGCCCAGATCGACGCCCCAAGGGAGCGAGGTCGGCGTACCATAAGTCAGGTCCGAGAGCCCGGCGAAGAGGCACCCCCAGCGGCCGACGACGATCCCGAGAGTGAACGACCCGACGAAGATCGTCCCGGTCGATCCCCGAACGCCGCGGATCGCCTTGTAGATCTCGACGCCGATGATGGCGCCGGCGAGAGCGCCCAGGACCGAATGGGACAGTGTCGCGAACGGCTCCCGGAGCGTGTTGAACGACCCCGCGAGCCAAGCCCCGGGGACGGCACCACCGACGAGGGCGGGGAAATAGCCGGGTCCCGCTCGAGCGGCCAGACGCTCGGTCACATCCCGCAGGCGCCAGCGATAGAGAGCGGCACCGATGCCGAGCCCCGACCCCCAGGACAGAAGATCGAAGACGAGGTGGGTCCAGGGCGCCGTCGGAACATGGATCACGATGGCACAGCAATGCCAGAACCGAGCCGCCGACGCCATGCTCGGCGAATCCTGGCGGGGCGGATCTTCATCCCCGGCCGCGCCCGAGCGCTGGACAGGGAGGCGATCGTCATGAAATAGAAAGTTGATTTCCCGAGCCGAGGTACCCATCCGATGATTGCGAAAACACTCTTCGCCGCAGGGGCCTTCGCGGCTGTTCTGGCCGGTTCGGAGCAGGCGGCGCTGGCCGATTCGCCTGCTTTCCAGAGCCTCGTCAAAAGCTATTACGATGCCGAGTTTCTGGCACACCCGATCGCCGCGACCCGGGCCGGCATCCATGACCATGATCGGATGGTCGATAACCTCAGCACCGACGGCTTCGCCCGCAACAGCGCGCGCCTGCGCTCGGCCCTGGAGGCCTTTGCCGCGATCTCTCCGAAGAGCTTGACGGACCTGGAACGCGACGACCGGGAGGTCTTGGTCGGGTCGATCAAGGGCGCGCTGCTCGACGACGAGACCATCCAGTACTGGCGGCACGACCCCGACCGGTACAGCCGGGTGGCGACCTCTGCCGTGTTCGAGCTGGTGCATCGCGATTTCGCCCCGCTCGCCGATCGGCTGGGAGCGGCGATCGCCCGCGAGCGCGAGATCCCGGCGCTGTTGGCCGACGGCAAGGCCAACATCGTCCGTCCGCCTCGCGCCTTCGTCGAGATCGCGCTGCGCAATCTGGCCGGATCGCTCAATTTCTTCCGGACCGCCGCCCCGGCCGCGTTTGCCGCGGTCGAAGACCCCGCACTGAAGCAGGAATTCGCTGCTGCCAATGACGCGGTGATCGCCGCCTTCGAAGATTACAAGGTGTTTCTCGACCGGGAATTGCCTGTGGCCGATGGCGAGTTCGCCCTCGGACCCGACCTCTTTCTCCAGCGCATCGCCGATAACGAGATGGTCGGAATACCCGTGTCGAAACTGCGCCAGATCGCCTATGCACGCCTGCACGAGGATCAAGCGGCGCTCGAGGTGGCGGCCCGGCAGGTCGACCCGGCCAAGCCGGTCGAATTGGTGCTGAAGCAGATCCGCTCCCGCCACCCGACGTCGGCGACGCTCCTCCAAACGGCCCAGGACGATCTCGCCGGCTTGCGCAGCTTCGTCCATGATCACGCCATCGTCACGATTCCGAGCGAACTCCTGCCGAAGGTCGAAGAGACGCCGGGCTTCCGCCGGGCGACCACGGCGGCGGCGATGGATTCGCCGGGACCGTTCGAGCAGCATGCGACGCAAGCCTTCTATTACGTGTCGCCGCCGGATCCCGGCCTCGCCCCCGACAAGCTCGATCAGTATCTGCAGGCCTATTATTTTCCCGGACTCGAGGTCATCTCGGCCCACGAGGTCTGGCCCGGCCATTTCATGCAGTATCTCACTCGCCGCAACCATCCCGAATGGTCGCTGGCCCGGCAACTGGCCCATGCCCAATCGACGACCGAAGGCTGGGCCCATTACGCCGAGCAGATGATGATCGAGCAGGGGCTGGGCAATGGCGATCCGAAACTGAAACTCAGCCAGATCGAAGAGGCGCTCTTACGCGATTGCCGCTTCGTCGCCTCGATCGAGATGCATGTCGGCGGCAAGAGCGTCGACGACGCGGTGCAGATCTTCATGAAGGAATGCGGCTCGCCCGAGCCCGAGGCGCGCCGCGAGGCCTATCGCGGGACGGTCGATCCCGGCTATCTCAACTACACGATCGGCAAGCTCGAAATCCTGAAGCTGCGCGACGACTACAAGGCGAAGATGGGGGATAAGTTCTCGTTGACCGAATTCCACGACCGGTTCCTGGCCGCCGGGCTGGTGCCGGTCAAGATCATTCGGCGCGAATTGATGGGAGTGGACGGGCCGGTTCTGTAGGCGACCCGGCCCGATCCACGATGTCCTCGTCATTCCGGATCGACATCGACGATGTCGATCCGGAAGCACTGGCCCCAGTTGGTCCGAGGACTACTGCAGGACCTTGGCCAGATTGGACACCTCGATGGTGCCGAGGCCGCCGGCCGGGCTGTAGCCATTGCGGGCGACGAAGAACCAGTTGTCGCCGGTGTTGGTCGTCTTGATTACCGGGTTCGGTCCCAGATTGGCGAACCCCAACCGGGCGAGAGCATAGAGCGGAACCGAGAGCAGGCCGAAGCGCTGGTCTCCGGCATTCTGGCCGAGCAGCGCCGTGACGCCGTTCAATTGCGGGCCGACGAAACTCGTGCCGCCGAAGAACGGATCGATGCCGAAACCCGTTACGCTGGACGTATAGAAGATCTCGTATCCAGTCTCCGGATCGGCATTGAACGCGACATCCGGGACGTTACGACCGGGGAAAAAGGCCGGCAGGTTGAAGAAATCGACCGGCGGGCTGACATTCTCTTCGATCAGAGCCTGGCCCGGCTGGCTGAGCTGCGTCCCGACGATTCCCAGCTGAACGAGCGTGATCGGAAAGAACACGCTGATTCCGCCGCCCGTACCCACCGGGAAGATGCCGCATTCGGCGATGGTTTCACCCAGCGCGTCGCACAGCGGAATGAGATAGTCCCAGCCCCAGACGCGTTCCGTGGGGTTGGTGATGTCGAGGGTTTCGGTCGCGGTGATCTGGAAGGTCTGAGTCCCGGCCAAGGTCGTGCCGCCCGAGGATACGTTTGCCGGATCGTCGCCGGGATAATCGACGCTGAGCGGATTGGTGAAACCAGGCGGCAGCTCGTCGAAGGAGTCGAACGCGCCGCAATCGCCGGCGGCAGAGAACAGGCTCTGGCCCTGCAGACCGGCTTCGACGAAGAGCTCATGCATCGCCTGCAACGAGCTGACGGTCTCGCCCGAGAAGGGGTCGATGACCGGCCCATTCTGGAGATCGTCGAAGAACTCCCACTCGCCGAAACTCGTCGACATCGAATCTGCCTTGTTGTCGTCGATCGCCTTGGCGAACACGTCGACGAAGGCCTGGTTGGTGTTCGGCGCCTGGTAGACGATGATCTTCGCCCCTGGAGCGATGCCGCCGGACTGCTCGACATCGAGCGTGGTCTCGATCGAACCGGACGCATCGCTGGGCGCACCCGGACCGCCATCGACATTGACGATGGTGATCCGGTGCGGATTGACCTTCAAGCCGACCGCACTCCAATAGGCGAAGGCATCGCTGGGGGTGAAGGCAGCCAGCGTGACGACGGCGAGAGTCCGCCCGGCGCCGGTGATCCCTTCGGCATAGAGCGGGTCGACATCATAGTGGTTGGCGAAGTCCGTCACGGTCAGAAAACCGAACGGGTTGCCCGTAGTCGTCGCACCGCTGTTCTTCTGCGGAGCGGCCACGCCGCCGAAGACGTTGGTCGCCTGCACGACATGGGAATGGAAGGCGGGAGCGGTGCTGAGGCCGAGCACGGCATTCACCACCGGCGCGATCCCATCCGGCACGACCGGCTTGCTGATGGCCGCCCGATAAGTGTAGGCGGGTGCGGTGGCCGTCGCGCCGACCTGGAACTGGTGCAGGCTCGTCTGGAACACGCGCTCCACCGTGGAAGCGGGCGCAGTCGCCGTCAGGGTCGTGTTGCTGGCGCGTTCGACCGTGAATCCCGAGAGACGAAGATTGGCGCTGACGCTGGCGACATCCTTGTCGGCCGGGCCGAATTGCGCCTGAACCTGAGCCGGAGTGAGGAATTGGTGGTAGAGCGGATCGCCCGGGGTCGCCAAATGCTGCATCATGCTCTCGGCCGCGGTCGGATCCCGCAGCTTCAGAGCGATGGTCACCGTCACCGGCTGGTCGCCGCCGCGGTCGATGAACGATCCCAGATCGACAGGGCTGGGCGTGTCGACTGAACGGATGGGCGTGCCGGCGATGCCGGCGCTCGTTCCGAGCAGTCCCAGTGCCACCGCGGCGACGCTAGTCTTGAGAAATGAAAAAACCATCAGTGTCTCCTCCAAATCTATAGTTCAGACGATTGCGCCAGCGATGAACGGGGCAGCGGGACTTCAAATCAGGCTGGGGACGGAGGCCGATCGACCCCGACCGGTCACGGGGCTTGGCGCCCGGCAGCGAATTCGCAAAAAGGGGCCGTCGCTCCGGCTCGGTGCGGCGATCGTAGCGGCTTCCAGATCCCTGTCAATGGGGGTAAACCCATTTCACACGGGCGTGTTAGGCCCAGTCGCAATCGGTTTCGAGCTCAATCCATGTGTGGCCGCGCCCGTCTCGCCTCGGACTATTCCGAGATCCGGATCCAGCTCGAGCTGGGTGACCAGTTCGCGGCGCCGAACCTCCGGCCGACCTGGAACCTGGCGCCGACCCAGACCAGTCTCGTCGTCGTTCACGACCCGGCCGGCGGGCGGACGCCCTTGATGGCACGATGGTCGCTGCTGCCCTTCTGGTCCAAGGAAGAAAAGCTCCCCTGGGCCACCTTCAACGCCAAGGCCGAGGGCATCGAGTCGAAACCGGCGTTCCGCGAGCCCTTCCGCAAGCGGCGCTGCCTGGTTCCGGTCGATGGTTTCTACGAATGGAAAAAACTCGACCCCAAGGGCAAGGAGAAGCAGCCCTGGGCGATCGGCCGTGCCGACGGCCGGATCATGACGCTCGCCGGCCTGTGGGACCGATGGTCTTCGCCGGCGGGCGAGACGATCCACAGCTTCACGGTCATCACGACGACGGCGAACGAGGTGATGCGCGGGATCCACGACCGCATGCCGGTCATTCTCGAACCGGATGCGTGGCCGCGATGGCTGGGCGAAACGCCGGCCGCCCTCGACGAGGTGCAGGCGCTGCTGGTGCCCTGCCCGGACTCGGTGCTGAAACTCTGGCCGGTCGGCCGCGCCGTCGGAAACACCCGGAACGATGGCCCCGAGTTGGCCGAACCGGTTGCCCTCTGAGGCTTCGGGATCGCCCGGCCCGAGCCGGCGAGCAGGTTCGCTCATCGACCGAGCCAGTCGGCGACCAGCCCCGCCAGGGCTTCGCCGTCGGCCGCGACAACGTCCGCCCCGGCCGCGCGCAGCTCGGCTCCATGCCCGGCCGGGCAATGCCCGCCGGCGGTGAAGCCCGCGGCTTCCATCCCGGCGGCCTTGGCCGCGGTGATCCCCGGCACGCTGTCCTCGATCACCAGACATTGCCCGACCGGCGTGTCCATCCGTGCCGCGGCATGGAGGAACAGGTCCGGCGCCGGCTTGCCGCGCGCAACCTCGACCGCACTGAAGACATGGGGGCCGAAATACCCGCCCAAGCCGGTGAGGTCGAGCGCCCGGGCGATCCGGCTCGGCCGGCTCGACGAGGCGACGCAGCGCCGGCACCGGCCCAGCCCCGCGAGCACGGCGCCGATACCCGGCACGGGCTGGAGCTCGGTCGTGAACGCGGCCAGCGTGGCGGCACGGACGCGCTCGGAAAAATCCGTCGGCAAGACGCCGTCCCAGAGCGAGGCGAGCATCGCCTCGACATCCTCGCTGCTGCGCCCGACGGCCCGGCGGCGGAATTCATCGGCGCCGATCGGATGGCCCAGTTCCGCCAGCGCCGCCAGCTCGATCCGCAAGGCGATGGTCTCGCTGTCGACCAACACCCCGTCGCAATCGAAGATCACCAGTTTCGACTCGGCCAAGAGGTCCGCTCCTGCTAGACTCGAATTGTCGACCTATACCAGATCTTGATGTATCGAGACCATGACCAACCAGATCCGCCTTTCGCCGTCCGTGCTGCCGAAGCGCCGGCCCGGGCCGAGTGCCAGAAGACAAGACCAATCATCGCGGTCGGCCGAAGTTCCATGTCCGTGAGTTGAGGGAGCCAAGAGGTGTTTCACCCGCTCATCCGTCGTTTGACGCTCGACAGTTTCCTGTCCTTCGCTCCTGGCACGCCTGCCATTGATCTATGCCCGCTCAACGTGGTGATCGGGCCGAACGGGGCAGGAAAATCGAACCTCGTCGAGGCGTTGGATCTGCTGCGTGCCACATCGACCGATTTTGCCAACGCCATTCGTGCTGGCGGCGGGGCTGAAGACTGGCTTTGGAAGGGCGATAGACAGGACAAGGCGCCGGTCAAACTGGATGTCGAACTGGCCCACTGCTCCAAAACCAATAGGCCGTTGCGATATAAGCTGGAGTTCGCTGCCGCTAGCCGGCGGGTGGAAATCCTCGACGAGGCGATCGAGGAGACGGAACCCGATGTCGGACACAACACCCCCCTATTTTACTACCGTTTCCAGCGCGGGCGCCCGGTCATCAATGTTCGCGGCAGCGGCACCGGCGCAAGACGCACGCAGCGAAACCTCGAACGCGATTCGTTGACACCCGATCAATCGGTGATGGCGCAGCGCAAGGACCCGGATCTTTACCCGGAGGTCACCTGGCTCGGTGAGCAGTTCGGCCTGATCCAGATGTTTCGGGAATGGACGTTCGGGATGAATTCGCCGCTGCGCGCGGCCCAGCGAGCGGACGACCCAACGGATCGACTCCTCCCCGACGCACGCAATCTCGCGCTGGTGCTCAATGAAATAAAATTCCTCGACACCGGCCGATTCGATAACGCCATGAAGCGGTTCTTGCCGCGCTATGTGGAGTATTTGATCCGTCCCAGCGGCACCAGCTTGCAATTCTATCTGCGTGAAGCGGGGCTGAGCGGTCCGATATCGGCAGCGCGCGTCTCGGACGGAACGCTCCGTTTCATGGCGATACTGGCCGCCTTGCTGATGCCGACGCCGCCGCCGCTGCTTTGTCTCGAGGAGCCGGAGCTCGGCATGCATCCGGATGCGCTGGCCCTTCTGGCGGAGTTGCTCGTCGACGCGTCCACGCGCATGCAGATCGTGGTTACGACGCATTCGGACGCCTTGCTCTCGGCTTTGAATGACCACGTCGACTCGGTTCTGGTCTGCGAGAACCTCGGCAACGGTACGACAGTCAAACACCTCAACGCGGACCGCTTGGACTTCTGGCTGAAGGATTATGCGCTCGGGGAGATCTGGCGTATCGGCGAAATCGGCGGTAATCCATGACGCTCCTGACGATTTACATGGAAGGCGGTGGCAACTCCGGAGCACAGAAGACAAAACTCGGACGCGGCATGGAACAGTTCCTCGTCTCCTTCAAGGAAAAGCTGCGCGCGAAAAATGGAAACCTCAGAGTTACGCCTCGCGGCACCCGACAAGCGGCGTACGACGCTTTCGTCAATGCGCGGCGATGGCCGGAACCGGGCGAAATCATTATTCTTCTTGTCGATTCCGAGGCTGCCGTAGCCGCATGCGATGATGCCTCCGCCCACCTCCGCAAACGACAGGGTGATGGTTGGGATCTCCGCGGGGTGTCGATAGACCATATTCACCTCATGGCGCAGACTATGGAGGCTTGGCTCGTTGCGGATCCCGAAGCGCTCGCGTCCTACTACGGACAGCATTTCCACATGAACGCCCTGCCTGTACGCGATGACCTGGAAGAAGAATCCAAGATCGACTGCGCGAACAAGCTGGCCGCGGCAACACGCCCCACTCAAAAAGGTGAATATCAGAAGATCCGCCACGCCGCCGACCTCCTGGGCCGGATCTCACCCGATAAAGTGCGCAAGCGGTGCCCACGCGCCGAGATCATGTTTTCGACCCTGACCCGGCTAATCGAATGAGCCCAACTCGACCGTGCAGGCGATGATTTCGCGATCGACCCGCACCAGATTCGACTGGGTCACGCGTCCCGCTCCTGCTAGACTTGTCCAACGCGACCTATACCAGATCTTGATGCATCGAGACCATGACCAACCAGATCCGCCTGCTGCCCACTGTCCTCGTCAACCGCATCGCGGCCGGCGAGGTGGTCGAGCGGCCGGCTTCGGCGGTCAAGGAGCTGGTCGAGAATGCGCTCGATGCCGGTGCCGGACGGATCGAGATCGCGCTGCGCGAAGGCGGCCAGAGCCTGATCGTGGTCAGCGACGATGGCGGCGGCATGGATGCTGCGAGCCTGGTGCTGGCGGTCGACCGGCATTGCACCTCGAAGCTGCCGGCAGACGATCTGGGTGCGATCGCGACCTTGGGCTTCCGCGGCGAGGCCCTGCCCTCGATCGGGGCGGTGGCGCGGCTGACCCTGACCAGCCGGGTGCCGGGATCGCCGTCGGCCTGGAGCCTGACGGTCGAAGGCGGGGCCAAGGGCGAACCGATGCCGGCGGCGCATCCGCCGGGCACGCGGGTCGAAGTCCGCGACCTCTTCTACGCCACCCCGGCCCGGCTCAAATTCATGAAAACCGCCCGGGCCGAGCGCGACCAGGCGCTCGATGCGGTGAAACGCCTGGCCATGGCCCATCCCGCCGTCTCGTTCCTGGTGAGCGACGACGAGCGTGTGCTGCTCCGCCTCAATGCAGCACCCTCCAGCGATCGGCTGGAAGAGCGCCTCGCCCGGCTCGCCTCCGTGCTCGGGCGCGACTTCGCCGACAATGCCTTGGCGATCGACGCCGAGCGGGCGGGATTGCGGCTGACCGGCTTCGCCGGGCTGCCGACGCTCAATCGCCCGACGTCCCGCGAGCAGTACCTGTTCGTCAATGGCCGGCCGGTGCGCGACAAGTTGCTCCATGGTGCCGTGCGCGGGGCGTACCAGGATTTCCTCGCCGGCGATCGCCATCCGATGGTGGCATTGTTCGTCGATCTGCCCGGCGCGGAGGTCGATGTCAATGTCCATCCGGCCAAGGCCGAAGTCCGGTTCCGCGATCCGGCGCTGGTGCGCGGCCTCATCGTCTCGGCGTTGAAGCATGCGCTCGCCGCCGCCGGCCATCGCGCCTCGACCAGCGTCGGCACGGCGACGATCGAGGCGCTCCGCCCGGGCTCGTTCCCGCATTTCGGGCAGGGCGGGGCCCGGCCGCCCTTCCCGGCCGGGCTGGCCGAGCGGACGGCTCCTTATTACGGCCCTTCGGGGCAGGCGATTGCGACCCGGCTCGATCTCGGCACACCCGCGCTGGCCCCGCCCGGGGCCGAGGCCGAGCCGGCGCTGGAGCAGTTTCCCCTGGGCGCAGCCCGCGCCCAGCTCCACGCCACCTATATCGTGGCCCAGACGGCGGATGGTATCGTCATCGTCGATCAGCATGCGGCGCATGAGCGGCTGGTCTATGAGCGGATGAAGCAGGCCTTGGCCGAAGGCGGGCCGAAGCGCCAGATCCTGCTGCTGCCCGAAGTCGTCGAGCTCGACCCGGCTCTGGCCGAGGCGGTGGCGCTGCAGACGGGCGAGCTGGCTCGGCTCGGCCTGGTCATCGAGGCGTTCGGTCCGGGCGCGGTGATCGTGCGTGAAATCCCCGCCCTCCTCGCCGGCGCCGACATTGCCGGCCTGGTCCGCGATCTGGCCGAGGAGATCGCCGAACTCGGTGCCGGATTCAGCCTGGCCGAGCGGCTGGAATCGGTGTGCGGCACGCTCGCCTGCCACGGCTCGGTCCGCGCCGGACGTCGGCTCAACCCGGCCGAAATGAATGCGCTGCTGCGCCAGATGGAGGCGACGCCGCACAGCGGCCAGTGCAATCACGGCCGCCCGACCCATGTCGAGCTGAAGCTCGCCGATATCGAAAGACTGTTCGGCCGGCGCTGACCGGCGGCGCGCTCGGTCAGCATCCGACCGGCGCCAGGAACAGCAGCCGGGCCGCGCCGTAGCGCCGCTCATCCAGCAGCGTGAAACCCTCCGGCGCATCGAAATCCTCCTTGGCACCGATTTCCAGCACGATCAGGGCGTCGGGCTCGAACCAGCCGGCTTCGGCCAGCGCCGTCAAGGCCTTGCCGCCCAGCCCCTGACCGTAGGGCGGATCGAGAAAGGCGAGGGCGGCCGGAGCCGGAGCCGGCGGCGGGCGGGTGGCGTCGCCGGAGAGGATCAGCGAGCGGGCCTCTTCGCCGAGAAGTGCGATATTGGCGCGGAGCAGCTTGCGCGCCGCCGGGGCCAGCTCGAGAAAACTCGCCTGCGCCGCCCCGCGCGACAGGGCTTCGAGGCCGAGCGCACCGGTGCCGGCAAAGGCGTCGAGCACGCGCCGCTCCAGGAGCCGGGATCCGTCGCGGGCGAACCGGCCATGCTCGATGATATTGAACAGAGCCTCCCGCGCGCGGGCGCCGGTCGGCCGCACCCCGTCGCCCTCCGGCACCTGCAGGGTTCGGCCCCGATGCTTACCCGCGACGATGCGCATCGCGCGGGCCGGATCGGGCGCCGGCATGGTGCGGTTTCGGAATTCTGGGCGGCTTCGAGGCAGAAGCCGGCTCCGGTTCGGCCTTGGCGGCAGTCGGGCGCCTGCCCTTGTCCTTGGCCGGTCCCAGGCCGAGCTGGTCGCGCAGCACCCGGCGCGGCACCTCTTCGATTTCGCCGCGCGCCAGCGTACCCAGCTGGAACGGGCCGTAGGAGAGCCGGATCAGCCGGTTGACGCTGCAGCCCAGATGCTCGAAGACGCGCCGGACTTCGCGATTCCTGCCTTCGGCGAGGGCCACCAGGCACCAGGCATTGGCGCCCTGCTGGCGCTCCAGCTCGGCTTTGATCGGGCCGTAACGGACACCCTCGATTTCGATGCCGCGCTCCAGCGCCGCCAGCCGTTCGGGCGCCACGATTCCGTGGATCCGCACCTTGTAGCGGCGGATCCACCCCGTCGAAGGCAGTTCCAGCTTGCGCGCCAAAGCCCCGTCATTGGTCAGCAGGATCAGGCCTTCGGACGCCAGATCGAGCCGTCCGACCGAGATCACCCGGCCGAGTTCGGCCGGCAGCTCGTCGAACAAAGTCGTCCGGCCCTTCTCGTCCTTGTGGCTGGTGACCAGCCCGGCCGGCTTGTGATAGCGCCAGAGCCGGGTCGGCTCCGGTTCGGGCAGCGGCTTGCCGTCGACCAGCACGATCGCGCCGGGCGCCACGGTGACGGCCGGGCTGGTCAGCACCTCGCCGTCGAGGACGACTCTGCCCTCGCCGATCCAGCGCTCTGCGTCGCGCCGCGAACACAGCCCGGCGCGCGCCAGCACTTTGGCAATCCGTTCGCCCCGCTCGGCCCCCTCGGTCACCGGTGCACCGCCCAGGCTTCGCGGGACAGGCGGTAGAGCACGTGCCGGCGCAGGCGATTTCCTTCGGGAACCAGCGGATGGTCGAAATCATCCCTCACATTGCGCCGCATCCCCAGCCTGGCCATGACCGCGCGCGAGCGGTGGTTCATCGGCGTCGTGTTGGCCGTGATCTCCGCCAGGTCGAGCCGGCCGAAGCCGAACTCCAGTGCCGCCCGGGCCGCCTCGGTGGCGTAGCCCCGGCCCCAATGAGGCCGCGCCAGCCGCCAGCCGATCTCGACTGCCGGAGTGAAATGAGCCTGGTAGCGAATAGGGGCCAGCCCGGCGATTCCGATGAAATCGGCGAGACCGGGCGCTTCGAGCGCCCAGAACCCGAAACCGTGCTCGGCGATATGCTCGCTCCAGCGCGCGACGGCAGCCTCGGCCCTGGCCCGGTCGATCGGCCCCGGCAGCAATGCCATGACTTCCGGATCGGCCGACATCGCAGCCAACGGCTCGAGATCGGCATCCCGCCATTGCCGCAGGATCAGGCGCTCGGTGCGCAGAGGGGAGACGCTCATCCCGGGCCGCCGGCAGCCTCGACGAAGGCGCGGAAGAGGCGGGTATCGGCCTCGGTGATGGCGAATTCGGGATGCCATTGCACGCCGAGGCAGAAGCGCCGCCCGGGCGCCTCGATGCCCTCGATCACCCCGTCGGGGGCGGTCGCAGCGATCACCAGTTCGGCGGCGACGGCTTTGACTGCCTGATGATGCGCCGAATTGACTGCGATCTCGGCGCGGCCGGTGATCCGGTGCAAGAGGGTTCCGGGTTCGATGCGCACGCTGTGGCCGGGTTCGTTGCGCGGATTGGGCTGTTCATGGGCGAGTGCTGCGCCGATCTCGTCCGGTATGTGCTGGATCAGCGTGCCGCCCAGCGCCACGTTCAGCAGCTGCTCGCCGCCGCAGATCCCGAGCACCGGCTTGTCGGCGGCGAGGACCGCGCGGGTGACGGCGAGTTCGAAGGCGGTTCGGCGGGCCTTTGTCGTGACGCTGGCGTGGCGTGCAGTCGCGCCGAACAGTGCCGGATCGACATCGAAGGCACCACCGGTCACGATCAGCCCGTCGATCAGGCCCAGATAATGCAGCACCTGTTCCGGCTCGTGGGGCAGCAGGATCGGCAGCCCGCCTGCCCGGCTGACGGCGCTGCAGTAATTCTCCCGGAGCGCATACCAGGGAAATTTGGAATAGCCGCCGGGCGGCTCGATATCGAGGGTGAGGCCGATGACGATGGGACGAGGCATGGGCAAAATCACCGCGCTGACGGCCAGCGTTCTCCGTTGCACAAAGGAAAGGCGCACTTATCGGACGGCAGCATCGCCGATGAAATCGGATGTCCGGTACAACGGGTGGAGCGCTACGCCGTGGTCGCGCAGGAGCTCTTCCGCGCCCTGCTGCCGATCGACGATGGTGATCACGGCAACGACCTCGCAACCCTCGGCGCGCGCCTCGGCGATCGCCTTCAGCACCGAACCGCCTTTGGTCGTCACATCCTCGACGATCACGACCTTGGTGCCGGGGACGAGATAGCCGTCGACCTTGCGCCGGGTGCCGTGGTCCTTCTGCTCCTTGCGGACCCAGAAGCCCCTGAGCTCCCAGTCGCGGGCCAGGCTCTTGACCACCGTGGCGACGACGACCGGCACCGCCCCCATGACCAGGCCGCCGACATGATGCACCCCGGACTCGATGATCCGGTCGAGCACGCGATCGGCCAGGAGATTGATCCCGTCGGGATCGAGCATGACCTTCTTGAGATCGAAGAAATAGGTGCTCTTCTCGCCTGAGGCGAGGGTGAAGATTTGCCCCGGCTCGGCCAGCGTCAAGGATCGGTCGCGGATCAACCGGTAGAGCGGATCGCGGTCGAGGATCGAGCCGGTGCCAGGAGGATTGCCGACCATGCGCAACATCTCCCTCGTCGAGAGTGGAAACCGGCCATGCGGAGTCGCCCGAGCCGTAGGATGCTCATCCTACCTCGCCCAATCCAACGATGCCACACCGGCAATTCTCGGTCCGGCCGATTCCCTCGGGTCAGAGCGGCCGTCGGTTCGGACCGGGCCGGGCGAAGTATCCGCGCGGGTTGGGCTTGGGGTCGAAGGTTCCGATCGAGCCGAAGGGCGGGTCGCAGTCCCAGACCATGTCGAATTCGTGTTCGCGTTCCGGCGAGAAGGGAAAATCGAGATATCCCGACCCCGGCGGCCTGGTCCGGATTTCTTCCTTGGCCCAGTCCTCTTCTTCCCACAGCCGCCAATCCGCCGGCATGTCGATTTCGCGCGCGAGCTTGTCGACCA
>Ga0209274_10000279_pt1 | contig 35778 bp, 38 predicted proteins | sample HubBroMetageREF1_FD_188343 | JGI IMG/M metagenome (GOLD analysis project Ga0209274, IMG submission 188343) | Reference soil microbial communities from the Hubbard Brook experimental Forest, New Hampshire, USA - Hubbard Brook CCASE Soil... | ecosystem: Environmental > Terrestrial > Soil >...
CGACATTGTCGGGGCATGTGGGAGGTGTCAGCTCCGTGGCCCTTGGCGCTGTCGCCGGCCGGATGGTCGTCGTCTCCGGCGGCGATGACGGGAGCGTGCGGCTGTGGGACGCGGCGAGCTCTGCCCCGCTGGCGACATTGTCGGGGCATGAGGGATGGGTCAGCTCCGTGGCCCTTGGCGCGGTCGCGGGCCGGATGGTCGTCGTCTCCGGCGGCTATGATGGGAGCGTGCGGCTGTGGGACGCGGCGAGCTCTGCCCCGCTGGCGACATTGTCGGGGCATGTGGGATGGGTCAGCTCCGTGGCCCTTGGCGCGGTCGCCGGCCGGATGGTCGTCGTCACCGGCGGCTCTGACGGGAGCGTGCGGCTGTGGGACGCGGCGAGCTCTGCCCCGCTGGCGACATTGTCGGGGCATGTGGGATGGGTCAGGTCCGTGGCCCTTGGCGCGGTCGCGGGCCGGATGGTCGTCGTCTCCGGCGGCGATGACGGGAGCGTGCGGCTGTGGGATGCGGCGAGCTCTGCCCCGCTGGCGACATTGTCGGGGCATGAGGGAATGGTCATGTCCGTGGCCCTTGGCGCGGTCGCCGGCCGGATGGTCGTCGTCTCCGGCGGCTATGACGGGAGCGTGCGGCTGTGGGACGCGGCGAGCTCTGCTCCGCTGGCGACATTGTCGGGGCATGAGGGAAGGGTCAACTCCGTGGCCCTTGGCGCGGTCGCGGGCCGGATGGTCGTCGTCTCCGGCGGCGATGACGGGAGCGTGCGGCTGTGGGACGCGGCGAGCTCTGCCCCGCTGGCGACATTGTCGGGGCATGTGGGAAGGGTCTGGTCCGTGGCCCTTGGCGCGGTCGCGGGCCGGATGGTCGTCGTCTCCGGCGGCGATGACGGGAGCGTGCGGCTGTGGGACGCGGCGAGCTCTGCCCCGCTGGCGACATTGTCGGGGCATGAGGGAGGTGTCTGGTCCGTGGCCCTTGGCGCGGTCGCGGGCCGGATGGTCGTCGTCTCCGGCGGCTATGACGGGAGCGTGCGGCTGTGGGACGCGGCGAGCTCTGTCCCGCTGGCGACATTGTCGGGGCATGAGGGAGGGGTCTGGTCAGTGGCCCTTGGCGCGGTCGCGGGCCGGGTGCTGCTCGGCGTCGCAAGCCAAGGCATGCTCGAACTCCTTACCCTCGACCCCGACACCTTCCTCCCCTTCCGCCGCGTCATCCTCGGTCCCGGCCCCGACACAAGCGTCGAGACCCTCGTCGCCCCCGACGGTTCCGAGACCCTCGTCTCCCAATCGGCCGATGCCTGGCGCTATTGGCGCGCCCAAGGCACCGTCGACGGCAAGCTCGTCACCATCATGCTCGACGATCTCCCGCTCGCCGTCCCCCCCGCCCCGTGACTTTTCGCCAGCCCCCGCGGATCTGCCGCGTCCGATAAATCGTTTGCACCGTGTCGGAAATATGATAGCGGTGCCGAAACGGGTCGGATCCTCCCGGCAATCGAAAGACGGGGCGCGCCATGCAGACCGACAACCGCCTGCTCGACGATTTGTCGCGGGTCGCGACCGGGGCGTTCACGGCGCTCGCCGGTGTGCGCGACGAAGTCGAGGCTCGGCTGCGCGAGCAGTTCGAGAAGGTGCTGGCGCGGATGGATGTCGTCACCCGCGAAGAGTTCGACGCCGTCCAGGCGATGGCCGCCCTCGCCCGGGCCGAACAGGAGAAGCTGGAGCTGCGCCTCGCCGCCTTGGAGTCGCGGCTGGCCGGAGCACCACCGGCGCGCACAGAACCGGCGCCGTCCCCGCGCACGAGGCGCGCCAAGACCGAACCCGCCGGGAACGAAGGCTGAAGCGGGCGGCACCGCCCGAGTCGGGCGGCACGGGAACGGATCGGCGCTTGCACCCGTCGCGGCGCTTTGGCAGGGTACTGCATATAGAGTGTCGCTCGCGGGCTGCTACTATGTTTTCGATCGGCGCCGGGCTGTCGCCGCTCACCGCGCCCCCGAAGGAGGGTAGCCATGACTGCACTTTCCACCGACCACGCGATTGTCGCGGGCAATCCCATCGACATCGTCGAAGAGATCGTGCTCGCCAACGAATGGGCGCACGACCGCGCCAACGACGAAGAAATGGTGGTCGAGATCACCGGCAGATGGTGCGATTACCGCCTGCTCTTCGTCTGGCAGGAAGAAATCAGCGCCATGCATTTCTCCTGCAGCTTCGATATGAAAGTCCCCAAGGCGCGGCGCCAGGCGGTCTGGGAATTGCTCGCCATCGTCAACGAGAAAATGTGGCTGGGCCACTTCGATGTCTGCTCCGACACCAATCTGCCGATGTTCCGTCACGCCATTCTGTTGCGCGGCGCGCTCGGCGCCTCGGTCGAGCAGCTGGAGGATCTGGTCGATATGGCGCTCACCGAATGCGAACGCTTCTATCCCGCCTTCCAGCTCGTCATCTGGGGCGGCAAGACGCCGGACGAGGCGGTCACCTCGGCCATGATCGAGCCGATGGGCGAGGCGTGAGCGGGGACGAGGGACCGGAGGTCCTGCTCGTCGGCTGCGGCAAGATGGGCCAGGCCCTGCTCGCCGGCTGGCTCGGCTGCGATTGCATCGGCCGGGCGCTGGTGATCGAGCCGGCCGGAGCGCCTGCCCTCGCCCAGGACAGAAAAGTCGAATGGCTGGCCGGCCCCGCCGATCTCGCTCCGGACTATCGCGCCGATCTCGTCGTCTTCGCGGTCAAGCCGCAGATGATGGATGAAGCGGCCCCGCGCTATCGCAAGCTCGTCGAACAGGGTGCCGCCGTGCTCTCGATCGCGGCCGGCAAGACGCTCGCCGGTTTCGCCGGATATTTCGGCGAGGCTGCCGCCGTGGTCCGGGCCATGCCCAACACGCCCGCTGCGATCGGCCGCGGCATCAGCGTCGCGGTCGCGAATTCGACGGTGACGGCCGAGCAGCAGGCTCTGTGCGACCGGCTGCTGGCTGCCGTAGGCTCGGTCGAATGGGTCGAGGAGGAAGGGCTGCTCGATGCCGTGACCGCCCTTTCCGGCGGCGGCCCGGCCTATGTCTTCCTGCTGATCGAGACGCTGGCGGCGGCCGGATCCAAGGCCGGGCTGCCCGCGGCTTTGGCCATGCGCCTGGCCCGCGAGACGGTGTCGGGGTCGGGCGAATTGGCCAGGATCTCGGCCGAAAGCCCCGAGCAGCTCCGCCGGAACGTCACCAGCCCGAAGGGTACGACTCTTGCGGCGCTGGAGATCCTGATGGCCCCGGACGGGCTCCAACCGCTGTTCGATGCCGCGATCTCCGCAGCGACGGCGCGATCGCGCCAATTGGCACAATAGGGTTTTCTCGAGCTTCCCGTTAGAGAGCGCGTTCATGGCCAAGAAACCGAGTGCACCGGCGGTCCCGATCGATCCGAAACCGGTGATCATCGCCGCCGCCCTGCGGCTCGGCGCCGAGCGGGCCTGGAGCGAGATTGCGCTCGCGGACATCGCAGCCGCGGCCGGGCTCGGCCTGATCGAACTCTATCGGGTGTTCCCGTCCAAGCTCGCGATTCTCGACGGTCTCGCGCGCCAGACCGATGCGGCGGTGCTGGCCGTCCCGGCCGATGCCGGCGACCGGCCGCGCGATCGGCTGTTCGACGTGCTGATGCGCCGCTTCGATACGCTCCTCCCCAGCCGGCCGGCGCTGAAGCGGATTGCCGCAGACATGCAGCGCCTGAAGCTGGAAACGCTGCCGGCGGTGCTGGCTCTGCCCCGCTCGATGGGCTGGATGCTCGAAGCTGCGGGCATTCCCGCCTCCGGCTGGCGCGGCTCCGTCCGGGTGCGTCTCCTGGGTTTGGCCTACATCGCCGGTTTCCGGGTCTTTCTCGACGACGACAGCGCCGATCTCACCCGCACCATGGCGGCGCTCGATCGGGCGCTCCGGCGGATCGAACCGTTCCTCGCCCTGCCGCCCACCGCAGAACAATCCCCGAATTCGACAGCGGCACAATAACCTGCCGCCCCCCTGATTTCGCCTTCCCCCGATATCGTCAAGGATGCTGGATGATGACCAACCTGCCGAACCCGATGTTCGACCTGGATCTGACCAAGCTCATCGCCGAGTTCAAAGTGCCGGGCGTGGAAATGGACACGATCCTGGCGACCCAGCGCAAGAATATCGACGCCCTGACCAAAGCCAACCAGCTGGCCATCGAAGGGCTGCAGACTGTCGCACGGCGCCAGGCCGAGATCCTGCGCGGCGGCTTCGAGGACGCGACGGCGCTGATGCGCGAGATCTTCCAGACGCAATCGGCCGACGACCGGGTCGTGCGCCAGACCGAAGCCGCGAAGGTTACGGTCGAGCGCGCCCTCGCCAATGCCCGCGAACTCGCCGAGATCGTGACCAAGGCCGGCAACGAAGCCTTCGACGTGATCCACAAGCGGCTCGGCGAAAGCCTGGACGAGGTCCGCGACGCCGCCGCCAAGCGCAGCGCCGCCAAGAAGTAGCGACACTCGGCTGCCGAGGATATTGCGCGAACAAGGGTATTCCAGTAGATCGTGTCCGAGATTCCGGGCGTATGACACTGCGGCACCCCCTCACCCGACCCTCTCCCCGTTGCGGGCGAGGGCTAAGAACGGCGCGGTTTCAAGCCCTCGCCCCCTTCGGGGAGAGGGTTGGGTGAGGGGGTGGCAGCGTGCTCGGTCGGGCAGGAATTAGAAAACGCCGTCGGGGGGTGAAGCTCGGATGTACGGCTATCGCATCTCGGGCTTGTCGGTATCGAGCGATATCGAGATTCCGGGGCTGTTCCCCGGACCACTCGAGAGCAGCGCCGGCGACGTGTCGATCTGCCGGGATGCCGTTCCCGAGGGGCTCGAGGGTACCGTCGCCGAAGGACCCAATTGGGCAATGGCGCCGGGGCGGTTTCTGCTGCGCGTCCCCGGGATCGTCCGCTTCCTGCTGAGCGACGGGCACAGCGTCCTTTATGAATCCGAGGCAGCGGCGGAGCCCGGAGACATCGGCGCCTTCCTGATCGGCACCGCCTTCGGCATTCTCCTGCATCAGCGCGGGCAGATCGTGCTCCATGCCAGCAGCGTCGCCGTCAACGGCAAGGCCGTCCTGTTCATGGGGGTTTCCGGCGCCGGCAAATCGACTCTCGCCGCCGCCCTCGGCCGGCAGGGCTATCCGCTGGTGACCGATGATCTCTGCGTCGTGCGGATCGATGCCGCGGGAACGCCGCTCGCCCATCCGGACGGCCGGCTGCCCAAGCTCTGGACCCAGGCGATCGACCGGCTCGAACTGGGCGCGCGCCGCGGCCCGGCCGTACGCGGGCGGCTGGAGAAATTCTATGTCGAACCGCTCCGGGAAAACGCCGCCGCGCCGCTGCCGGTGGGGGCCGTCTATGCCTTGCGCGAAGCACGGGCGCAGTTCGTCCCCGGGATCGAGCGGCCGAACATCGTCGATGCGGCCCTCCTCCTGCGCCAGAACGCCTATCGGCCGCGCCTGGTCGCCACGATGGACCAGAAGGCCTTGTATTTCCACCTGGCCGCGGCGATCGGCAACAAGGCCGGCGTCTATCATCTGACCCGGGAAATGAGTTTCGCCGCAATGCCCGCGGTGATCTCGCATCTGGAGCAGCATTGGGCCGAGACCGGCCGTCGGGTGGGGGCGGCATGACCGCCACTGTCTGGCTCGCCTCCTACCCGAAATCGGGGAACACCTGGTTCCGTATGCTGGTGGCCAATCTGTCGGCGACCGACGAGCCGGTCGATATCAACGATTTGCCCGAGCCCAACGTGATCGCGAGCGCACGCAGCGGGTTCGAATTCGTGACCCTGCTCGATTCCGGGCTGCTCACCCACGCCGAGGCCGAACGGCTGCGCCCGCGCGTGCATGAGGAATTGGCGCACGGCTTCGAACTCGACGGATCGACGGAGGAGGTCGGACCCGGACCGCGCCTGGTCAAGGTCCACGACGCGTATATCGCCACACCCGAGGACGAGCCGCTGCTGGCCGGCGCGCGCGGTGCCGCGGCGGCGATCGTCATCGCCCGCGACCCGCGCGCCATCGCCCCGTCGCTGGCTCATCACCACCAGACCAGCGTCGATGACGCGATCGGGGTCATGAACAACAGGACCGCGGCGCTCGCCGCCGCAGTCGCATCGCAGACCGATCAGCTCCGGCAGCGATTGCTCGATTGGAGCGGCCATGTCGAGAGCTGGCTCGACCAGGGCGACGTGCCGGTACATCTCGTCCGCTACGAGAATCTCCAGGCGGCACCCGTCGAAACCTTGCGCGCGGCCATGGCCTTCATCGGCCGCGACGTGAGCCGGGCGGCAGCCGAACGGGCGGTCGATTTCGCCGGTTTCGCCCGGCTGCAGGCGCAGGAGCGGGCCAAGGGTTTCGGCGAATGGCGGGGTCGACGGGAAGGCGCCCTCTTCTTTCGCTCCGGCGAAAGCCAGTCCTGGCGACGGGAATTGAGCCCGGACCAGGTCCGGCGCATCGAGTCCGCCCACGCCCCGATGATGGCGCGGCTGGGCTATCGGCCGGAAGTCGGCGAAACGCGGAGCGATACCAGGATCCGGGTGGGAGACAGGCGATGATCCAGAGGCGAGACGGGTGGCTCGCGGCCAAAATCGGCGAGGAAATGGTGATGATGAGCGTCGAAAGCGGCGTCTATCTCGGCGTCAACGAAGTCGGCGCCCGGGTTTGGGAGATGATCGAGGAGCCGAAGGAGCTGTCGGAACTCTGCGCCGGGCTCGCGGCCGAGTTCGAGGTGACGGACGAGGTGTGCCGGGCCGAGGTCGAAAGTTTCCTCGCCGACCTCGAGAAGCGCGGCGCAGTATCGCGGCGGAACTGAGGCCGACCAGTCGGCGTCAGGCCCTATCCGGCGCTCGCTCTGCGCCGTCTTCCTCTGGAGAATAGGTCACGATCGGCGGATAAAGCGGCTTCCCGCCGGTGAAATCCCTGTAGGTCTCGTCGCCGATCCGGTAGGCCGTCGCGATCATGCGCAGGAACCGCATCGCATCCAGATGCTCCTGCGGCAATTTCGGTGCTGGGCTTGGAGCAAAGCGCCGAAACAGGTAGCGCTCGACCGCGTCGAGGCGCGGATCGAAGGTATAGCGGTCGGAAGGACCGCATTTCCGTTCGTAATTCGTGCACCCGCGCTTGATCGACACGGCGACGCCGGGACCCAGATTTTCCTGGCGGTCGATGCTCTCGCGCAGGGGCTTATAGACCTCGCGGGCCTTGTCCAGCCCGAGAAAATAAAGATAGGTGCCATAGAGCTGCTGATTGCCCGGGTTGTCGACTTCCGCACCGCTCTTGGTCGAGTGCCCGGTCGCCTCGGCGAGCGCCTTGACCGCCATCAGCTGGCGCAGGCTGCCCGGGGCGACCTTGATCTTGTAGCAATTTCGGCAGGCGAACGGCACCGCCGCCTGCGCATAAGCGTGCTCGAAGAGGAAACCGTTGAGGAAACCGCAAGGTTTGCGAAACGTGCCGGTCTTGCCGATATAGCCGTCGTCGGCACCGGACAGTTCGCTCGCCCCCTGCCGCTCCCGGATGGCCAGAGTACCATCGTCGCGACGGGTAATGTCCCCGCGCTCGATCGCCCGGTCGAGATTGACGCCGATACTCTGTCCGCCAATATTCAGCGCTAGGAGCGGATCGTCCTGTTCCGACATGGGCGCGACCTCCGATAGCTGGCATCCTCGATCGACCGTGCCGAGACTACAGCAGATTTGCGGCCGATTCCACGCCGACTGTAGAAGGCCTGCCGGCGTCCGCAGTCTGCCGGGCTTCGGCTCGGCCCCATTGATGGTAGATGGTTGCAATGGCTGAGGGGAGTCGTTATGAAAGTACCGTTGATGGCGGCGTCGCGAGGGGCGGGTCCATGGAACCGAAGGATGACGATGCTTTGGCCGAGCAGGAAGGCGCCGCCGGTGCCAAACGGCCCTGGGCCGCGCCAAAGGTCATTGTTTCGGAAGCGGTTAACCGGGGCGCTTTCGCCAAGTCAATCCCGACGGTGAGGAACGTGGAAGGCCACTCGCCTGGAACGATCTCGACCAGCTAGGGCCTCTTCCCGGCGCGGGACCGACCACCAGGCGGGAAATCGGATCGGCTTCGCTCCCGACGTTCAAGCTTGTTCAGGTATGGTGCGGTGAGCGGTATTTGCGGCATTTTTCGGCTGGATGGCGATGCCGTCTCCGAGCGCGACCTCGATCGGCAAATGCGCGCCTTGGCCCATCTCGGAACGGACAGTGCGCGCACGCTCTGCGACCAACATGTCGGCTTGGGCCATCTGTCCCGGCGCATCACTCGAGAAGACATGTTCGACGTCCAGCCGGTTCATGATCCGGCCGGAGCGGTTCTGCTCGTGGCCGATCTCAGGTTGGACAATCGGGAAGAACTCGCCGAATCGCTGACGATCGATACCGCCACTCTGCACGATCTACCGGATAGCGCGCTTCTGCTCGCGGCCTATCGGCGGTGGGGTCGAGATTGTGCTCGCCATCTCCTCGGCGATTTCGCTTTCGCCCTCTGGGACGGGCGGGCGGAGCGGCTGGTTCTCGGTCGCGACCATATGGGCCAGCGCCATCTCTTCTTTCACCAGTGCCCCGACTTCTTCGCCTTTGCAACTGAAATCAAGGGGTTGTGGGCCGTTCCCGATGTGCCGCGGATTCTTTCGGAGATCGAAATCGGGCGGATGCTGCTCCTCGACTGGGTGCGGCCGCTGGGCACGACTCGGTTTCAAGGGATCGAGGCTCTACCGGGCGGCACCATCCTCAGTATCGCTCCCGACGGAACCCGGACGAGCGATCGCTATTGGGAGCCGTGCGCAGCTGCGATCCATCTCGATCGCGACGAGGCCTATTATCGCGAGGCCTATCGGAGCATCCTGGCCGAGGCGGTCGCGTGTCGGGTTCGCCGGGCGACACAGCCGGCCGGGCTGCATTTCAGCGGCGGTTTCGACACGACGGCGATTGCAGTCTTGGCAGCGCCGGCGCTGCACGGCCGGAGGTTGATCGCGGTTACCTCCGTCCTCCCGGAGGTGCGTGGCGACAGTCCGCGCCATGCCAGGCGCTGGGCCGATCTCTGCGCCCGGCTGATGCCCCATCTCGATCTGCATTACGTGACCGGCGAGGGCGCCGGGGTTCTTAGCGGCCTCGAGCGGGGTTTTCTGCAAAGAGACGGGCCGAGCAGCCCCAACAGTCCGATTACCGACGAGATGAACCGTTCTCTCGCCCGTGCCGGCGCACGGGTCGTCATGGACGGCTATGGCGGAGATTATACGCTCAACCCGCGGGCCGGGGCCGCCCTCGCCCGGCTGCTCTCGACCGGACAATTCCGCCGCTTCCTTTCCGAGTTCGCCGCCCAGCGGCGATTTCGCCGCGAACCCCTGTGGCGGAGCGTCAAGCGGGACATTCTGGCTATCCTGCTGCCGGGACGGGTAATGCAGGCCTGGGGTCACCATCGCCTGGGATTGAGCCCGTTCGGGCCGACCCTGCCCGTCGCCCGAGACTTCGCGCGCCGGACGATTGCTGCGGGCATCGTTCCGAGAGGGAGACGATCCTCGCCGTCGCGTATCCGGATGCGGGCGATCATGGCACTGGTGCTCCGCCGCGTGCAGGACGCGGAGGCAATGGGGGGTTCGATCGCCGCCGCCGCCCACGGCCTCGAATTCACCCAACCTTTTCACGACAAGCGGGTGGTCGAACTGGCCCTGGCAATTCCGGAGGATCTCTACTTCCGGGACGGAAGACCGCGCTACCTGGCGCGCACCGCCCTCGCGGATCTCTACCCGGCGGAATTTCAAACGCGGCTCCCGGACAATGACGATTTTATTCCGGATTTCATGTCGATGGCCAAGAGGACAGAGCCGGCGATCCTGGCCGAGATCGATCGCTTGGAAAAGAGCGAAAAGCTGTCGGGATATTTCGATTTCGCCAAAATGCGGCGAATGTTGGCCCAGAAGGAACCTGGTCGGGACGGCTCCCGTCTGGAAACCCGGACCAGGCAAGCGACCCTGGCCTTCCTCTTCGCGCGCTATATCGAGTGGTTCGCCCGCGATAACGCTTGAGGCGTTCGCAGTCCCCGAAGCCGGACGGCTGCAGCAGTGATGGCCGACTTCGTACGCGGGTAGGTACGGAAATTTCCGGCGCTCCGGGCATGTTCGCATCCGGGAATAGAAAAGTCGTTCCCGACAGGGTCATGTCATTTGTCGTATACTTCTTCCTGTGGTATGGAGTTGTCGGCCCGCCGGCTGCACTGCCGGTGGAAACGTCACAACTATGGGGGAGGGCGCCGTGGTCGACCAATATCTCGGTGAGATCAAGTTGCTGGGGTTCAACTTCGCCCCGATCGGCTGGGCGCTGTGCCAGGGGCAGACTCTCTCGATCACCCAGTATGCCGCCCTATATTCGCTGCTCGGAACGTCGTATGGCGGCAACGGCCAGACCACTTTTCAATTGCCGGACCTGCAGGGGCGCGCCGCCGGACATGTCGGACCGAATTTGTACACGGCCCAAGGCTTGAAGCTGGGGACCGAGACGGTAACGATCCAGCTCCCGCAATACCCGGCGCATACTCATCCCGTCGCGGTGAACGCCACGACGGCGACGCAGAACTCCGCGGTTTCGGCCTATCTCGCGACCGCGACTCAATTCCCGCCGGCATCGCCGCCGCCGCCGCCGGTGCCGAACATTTATACGCCGGCTTCCGGCGCCACATTGGTGCCGCTGAACACGGCCGGGACTCCCGTCCTTGCCCCCTATGGCGGCGGCAACCAGCCGCATGAGAATATGATGCCCTTCCTGGTGATGAATTACTCGATCGCCATGACCGGGGTGTTCCCAGCGCGCAGCTGACGGCGCTTCCTATCCGACGTGCGGCAAATCGGGAGAAATAACAAATGGTCGAGGAATATCTCGGTGCAGTGAAGGTCTTCGCCGGCAACTACGCGATCAAGGGCTATGCGTTTTGCCAAGGGCAGCTACTGCCGATCAACCAGTACACAGCCTTGTTCTCGCTCTTGGGCACCACTTACGGCGGCAACGGCGTCAACAATTTTCAACTGCCGAATTTGCAGAGCGTGCTGCCGCTCGGCTGGGGGAACGGCTCGGGCCTCACGCCCCGGGTCATGGGCGAGACTGGCGGCGTCGAGAATGTGACGTTGCTCTCCAGCTCGGTGCCCTCGCACGCACATACGTTCAACGCGAGTTCGACCCCGACCTCGACGCCGACCGCCGGGCCGACGGTCCTGCTCGGCGCGCTGCAGAACTCTCCGCCGCCGCCACCCCCGCCGCCCCCGCCGGTGCTCGCCGATGGCACATTCTATGCCGTCTCCGGGACGTTCTCGAGATTCGAGAGTTTCGCCGCGGCCGCGGTCGGCACGATCGGCGGCAACCTACCCCACAACAACATTCAGCCCTCGATGGGCATCAACTACATCATCTGTATGTCCGGAATCTTCCCGAGCCGAAGCTGATCGGAGCGCCGGCGTTCCGCCGCTGCGGAATTCGAACCCCTCAGAGAGATCAAGGAGACGCTGACGATGGCCGACCAATATATCGCGGAGATCCGGATTTTCGGCTTCAATTTCGCCCCGGTCAGTTGGGCGCAATGCAACGGCCAACCTATGGATATCAGCCAGAACTCGACGCTGTTCAACATCATCGGAACCACTTACGGCGGGAACGGCACGACGACCTTCAATCTGCCGAACTTTCAGGATCGGACCGCGGCCGGCATGGGCACGGGGCCGGGGCTGCGAAACTGGCCACTCGGCGGCATTTTCGGAGAGGCGAACCACACATTGCTGGCCGGTGAAGTGCCGCTGCATACCCATCAGGCGACCGCCGGACTTGCCGGCACCACCGTCCAAGTCTCGTCCCCGACCACGACCAGCTATCCGGGGCGCCCCTCCAACGGATTCGGATACAGCACGACCGCCAACTCCACCCTCGCCCCCGCGACCATCTCCCTCGCCGGCGGCAGCCAGCCGCACAACAATATCCAGCCTGTCCTGGTCATGAACTACTGCATCGCCCTCTTCGGCGTCTTCCCGCCGCAGGGGTGATGAACGACCCGGCGCCGCTCGATCTGCCGGCGGCGCTGGCGGCGGCCGGGTTTTCGCTGCGCCCGGTCGAGGCAGGAGACCTGACCTTCCTGCAGCAGCTCTTCCGGGCGGACAAATGGGCGGAGCTTGCGCCGACACAGTGGCCGGACGCGGCGAAGATTGCGTTCCTCGACCAGCAATTCGCCTTCCAGCAGCAGCACTTCACAATTGGATACGCCGGGGCCGAGTACTACCTCGTTCAGTACGGGGGCCAGCCGATCGGCCGGTTCTATGTCGATCGAGCGGTGCGCGAGATACGGCTGGTCGAGATCACGCTCCTCGCCGAATGGCGCGGGCGCGGGCTGGGCACTGCGCTTCTGACCCGCCTGCAAGACGAGGTCAGGGCCGGTCGGGCCGATCGAGTTGGTCTCAATGTCCTGGCCACCAACCCCGCGCGCCGTCTCTATGCCAGGCTCGGCTTCGTCGAGACCGGCCCGGTCGAGGAATTTCCCGGCCCCTATCTGGCGCTCGCTTGGCCTGCTAGTTGAACACCGCCTGATAGACGATGCCGTGCTGGTCACGCCCGATCGGGACGATGAAGATATCGAGCTTGCCCATCGCCTCGTGCTTCATCGGGTAGCTGCGCTGTGGCAGGACGACGGGCGAGCGGCTGCGGAAAATGAGCGAGAAGGGCTCGCGCATCATCCCCGGGAACGGCCGGAACGGCAGCTTCGTCACCTCGGTCATGGTCATGCTCACCGTCGATTCGCCGAGCGTCAGCGCGAAGCTGGAATTGACGTGCGGGGCGAAGTCTTGGAGGGTCAGGAAGTGCAAGGCTCCGATTCCCGTTTCGCTGGAAGTTGGTCGGGTTGCAGGCGCATCCGGTCTCCTATCACATCGCGCAGTATGCGACGAGGGCTCAGCGCGGCAGATGCAGGCGCGCGCGCAAGCCCCCCTGGGGCGAGACTTCCAGGCTGATCTCGCCGCCATGGCTGAGCATGATGTCGCGGGCGATGGTGAGGCCGAGGCCGACGCCGCCGGTCGACCGGTTGCGCGACGACTCCAAGCGGAAGAACGGCCGGAACACGGCGTCGCGCTGCGCCGGCGGAATGCCCGGTCCGTCATCGTCGACCATGATCTCGACACTGCCCCGCTCCGGCAGCACGGTCACCCAGACATGGCCGCCATAGCGGGCAGCATTGCCGATCAGGTTGACGACGCAGCGCCTCAGCGCATCGCGGCGCACGGCCACGTGCAGCGATTCCGGCGTGATCAGGCTGATCTGGGCGCCGTCCCGCCGGCTGGTAGCGACGGCGTCTTCGAGCAATCCGACCAGATCGGTCGGCTGCGGCACCTCGTTGCCTTCGCCGCGGGCGAAGGAGAGATAGCCCTCGACCATCTGCTGCATCTCGACCACATCGGATTTCAGCGCCTGGATGTCCTCGCCCTCGCCCAGCAGTTCGAGTTCGAGCTTCATCCGGGTGAGGGGCGTGCGCAGATCGTGGGAGACACCTGCCAGCATCTCAGTCCGCTGGGTGATCTGGCGCTGGATGCGGGCGCGCATGACCATGAAGGCGGCGGCAGCCTGGCGGACTTCGGTCGCACCCTGGGGCTTGAAATCAGGCACGTCCTGGCCCTTGCCGAAGGCTTCGGCGGCGACCGCCAGACGATGCAGCGAGCGCGCCTGATTGCGCAAGAGAATGCTGCCGAATCCCAGGGTCAGGAACCCCGTGCCCAGCATCCAGAACAGCACGGTGTAGGCATTGCCGGTGAAGAGGCGATTGCGCGGGACCATCACCCGCATGACCCCGTCGGGCAGTTGGAGCGAGACGATCAGCGTGCGCGGCCAGTCGGGATTCTCGCTGTCGTCGATTTCGAACGGCAGGCGGACGCGTTCGGCCAGGGCACCGGCGAGCACCTCCTCTTCGAGCGTCCCGCCCGACGCCGGTTCGGGCAAGGCCGCACCGGGCAACAGGATGAAGCGGAGATCGGTCGAAAGCCCGGCCTTGGCCAGGAACGGTAACTCGGGCAGCCCGCCGGACAGCGTCTCGCGCGCCTCCAGCGTGAGCGCGATCTCACCGGCGACCCCGCTCGACAGCCGGCGCACCACAGTGTCCCACAGGCGTTCGTTGAAGACGTAGATCGTGACGCCCTGGACCAGAACCAACGGCGTCACGAGGATCAGAATCGACCGGCCGAACAGCGTGCGCGGCAGTAGCCATTTGATCATCCCGCCGAGCGTACGCCGGCGGCGCGCCGGAGCGACGCCGGCGCGCCCGGAACCTTCCGCTTCGCTCCCGACTTGCGCCGGGGGCGCGTCAATCCGGCTTGAGGACATAGCCGATGCCTCGCACGGTCTGCAGATAGCGCGGGTATTTCGGGTCGGGCTCGATTTTCTTGCGCAGCCGGGTGATCTGGACGTCGACGGTCCGCTCGTTCCCGGCATATTGGCTGGAGGCGGAGAGCGCCTCCCGCGACATCGGCTCGCCCGGATTGGCGGCCAGCACCATGAGCAGCGCCGCCTCACCCTCGGTCAGATGTACTCGTTCGCTGTTGCGGAAGAGTTCCCCGCGCGTCAGATCCAGCCGGCACTCGCCGAACACCAACTCGCGCGTCGGCGGCGGCGGCGGGACCGGCGGCGGCGGCACGCGGGTCAGAATGTTCTTCAGCCGCAGGACCAGCTCGCGCGGCTCGAAGGGTTTCGCCAGATAATCGTCGGCGCCACGCTCCAGACCGTTCACCCGGTCGCCCGGCTCGGCCATGGCGGTCAGCATCAGCACGGGAACCCGGCTGGTCCGCCGCAGTTCCGAGAGCAGGACGAAGCCGCTGTCGCCGGGCATCATCACGTCGAGGACGATGAGATCGAATTCGAAGGCGGCGAGTTTCGCGCGGGCATCGGCGCTGTCGGCCGCCTCGGTGATGCGGAAGCCGCTGCGGATCAGATAGCGCCGGAGGGCCGAGCGCAGCCGGCTGTCGTCATCGACGACCAGGAGGTGCGGCGGCTCGATCTCGGCGGCGAGCTCGAGCGGCAGCTCGACCATCACCCGGCCTCGGGCAGAGAGCGCCGCCGCAGATCGCCCCGATCGCCCAGGGCTGCGAGGACGCGGCGGAACCCGTCGACGGCCTGCGGTCCGGTGGCGCGATAGGCGTGCGCGATCCGGCCCCGCTGGCGTTCCCATAATTGCTTTTCCAGGGCTTGCCCCGCTTCGGTCAGCGACAGGATCCGCTGGCGGCGATCCTCGGGCCCCGGCCGCTGCGCCACCAGCCCCTGATCGATCAGCTCGCGCACCAGCCGGCCGAGGCTCTGCAGGGTGATGCCGAGCGTCGCCTGGAGCTGGGAGACGGTACTGTGCTTGGCGCGGCCGATGAAATGGATCGCCCGGCCGTGGCCGCGGCCGAGCCCGCGCTCGGCCAGCAGCGAATCGGCTTCGCCGTCGAGCTCGCGAAAGGCGAAGAACAGCAGCTCGAAGCCCTGGCGAAGTTCGTCCTCGCGCAGAAACAGCAAGGCGGTAGCGGGTGACATTTCTGGCATGGTTGCCGCGACTCGACCGGGGTGGCATTGACGGGCCAAAGACCGTAGTTGTTAGCGCCATCGGCTTCAAGCCATTGCGCCGCCGGCGCCAACGACAGCCGCCCGAGGAAACGGACCCCATGAGCCTCATCCCCTTCGACGATCGCGACGGCGTCATCTGGTTCGACGGCCACTTCGTGCCGTGGCGCGACGCCAAGATTCATGTCCTGACCCACGGGCTGCACTATGCCAGCTGCGTCTTCGAAGGCGAACGCGTCTACGGCGGGACGGTCTTCAAGCTCGCCGAACACGACCGGCGGCTGCAGCAGAGCGCCCGGCTCCTGGGGTTCGAGCTGCCCTATCCGGTCGAAGCGATCGACGAGGCGACCCGCCAGCTGGTGGTCCGGAACGGCATCCTCGACGGCTATGTCCGGCCGGTCGCCTGGCGCGGTTCCGAGGTCATGGGCGTTTCGGCCAAGCAGTCGCGGATCCATGTCGCGATCGCGACCTGGCAATGGCCGAGCTACTTCTCGCCCGAAGCCCGGATGCGCGGGATCCGGCTCGGAATCTCGAAATGGCAGCGGCCCTCTCCAGTCTCGGCCCCGACGGCGTCCAAGGCCGCCGGGCTCTACATGATCTGTACGCTCTCCAAGCACGCCGCCGAGGATGAAGGCTATGACGACGCGCTGATGTACGATTATCGCGGTCTCGTCGCCGAGGCGACCGGCGCCAATATCTTCCTGGTCATCGACGGCCAGCTCCACACGCCTACTCCAGATTGCTTTCTCGACGGCATCACCCGGCAGAGCGTGATCGCGCTGGCCAAGCGCCGCGGCATCGCCGTCATCGAACGCCACATTCCGCCCGAGGATCTGGCGCTCGCCTCGGAAGTGTTCGTGACCGGTTCGGCGGCCGAGGTGACGCCGGTCGGCGAGATCGGCCCGCACAATTACCAGCCCGGACAGATCAGCCGGCAGCTGATGGACGACTATGCGCAGCTGGTACGGCAGCCCCCGCCGGCGTGAACGGCCGAACCATCATGCCCCGGGCGGCGGTGGTCGGCGGCGGTCCGGCCGGGCTGATGGCGGCCGAGACGCTGGCCGAGGGCGGGATTTCAGTCGATCTCTACGAAGCGATGCCCTCGGTCGGGCGCAAGCTGCTGATGGCCGGACGCGGTGGTCTGAATCTCACGCACTGCGAAGATTGGGAGCGGTTCCTCGGGCGCTACGGGACCGCCGCTGCTAACCTCCTGCCGGCACTTCGGGCATTCGATGCGACGAGATTGCGTGAGTGGGCCTCCGGACTCGGCATCGAGACCTTCGTTGGCACCAGCGGGCGGATCTTTCCCACAGCGCTCAAGGCCTCGCCGCTGCTCCGCGCCTGGCTGGGCAGGCTCGACCGGCTGGGCGTGCGGATCCATCCCCGGCACCGCTGGGTCGGGTTCGAGTCGGGCGGGTTCGGCCGGCTGGAGAGCCCGGCCGGCCCGGTCGCGCTCGAATCCCAGGCTCTCGTCTTGGCTCTGGGCGGTGCCAGCTGGCCGCGGCTGGGGAGCGACGGGACGTGGGCGCCGATTCTGGCCGGCGCCGGACTCGAGCTGGCACCGTTCCGCCCGGCCAATTGCGGCGTCAGGGTCGAATGGACCGGGCATTTCCGATCGCGCTGGGCCGGGGCACCGCTGAAGACGATCGCCGCGCAGTTCGGCGCCGAGCGTATGGCAGGCGAGGCCGTCGTCACCGAGTACGGCCTCGAAGGCGGAGTCATCTACGGGCTGGGCGCCGCCTTGCGCGACGCGGCGATGGCCCCGGGCGGAACGCTGTTGCATCTGGATTTGCGGCCGGGATTGACCGTGGCGGCGTTGGCCGAGCGGCTGGCGGCGCCTCGGCGCGGTGCCAGCTTCGGCAATTTTCTGCGCAAGGCGGCCGGTCTGCCGCCGGTCGCCGCCGCCCTCTTGCGCGAAGCGGTTCCGGAGCCGCCGGCGGTGCCGGCGGCCCTGGCCTCGCTCATCAAGCAATTGCCGATCGGGCTGACCGGCGTGGCGCCGCTCGCGCGCGCGATTTCGACCAGCGGCGGCGTGCGCTTCGAGGCACTCGACCGTGATTTCATGATTCCGTGTCGCCCCGGCTGCTACCTCGCCGGCGAAATGCTCGATTGGGAGGCGCCGACCGGCGGCTATCTGCTGCAGGCCTGCTTCGCCACGGGGCGCTGGGCCGCGCGCGGCGCCCTCGCCCGGCTGAACGGGAGTGAGATCGCATTTGCTCGGACTGTTGCGCCATCATTATGACAAGATATAGAGGGTGACACTGCATCCATCGATCTCATCCGGCTTCGATCCGAGGGTTTGGCCGATGATCTTGCGAAGAACGCTGGTCGCGCTATTGTGCCTCTCCATGTTCGCCCTCGACGCGGCCGGTGCCGCTCGGGCCGGCGGTACGCTGCGGCGGCCGAGCACGCCCGAGCTCGGGACGCTCGATCCGCAGAAGACGCCTGGAATTCCGGAGCGGATGATCGATCTCGATCTGTTCGAGGGGCTCACGACCTACGCCGCCGACGGGCGGGTCGTGCCCGGCGCCGCGACCGCCTGGGAGGAATCCGCCGATGGCCGGCGCTGGACCTTCCATCTCCGCCACGACGCAAAATGGTCGAACGGGGATCCGCTGACCGCCGAGGATTTCGTCTATACGCTGCGCCGGCTGGTCGATCCGGCGACGGCGTCGCCGAACGCCTTCGCCGTAGCGGCGATCATGAATGCCCGGGAGATCGAGGCCGGCACGGAGAGGGACGCGACCCGCCTCGGCGTCTCGGCCCCCGATCCTCATACGCTCGTGGTCGATCTGGCGAACCGCTCGACACTCCTGCCGGCTCAACTGGCAAGTGTCGCTTTTCCGGTAAACCGAAAGGCGATCGAGGCTCACGGCGACCAATGGACCCGGCCCGGCAACATCGTCACCAACGGGCCGTTCGTGCTGACCGAATGGACACCCCATGTCCGAGCCGTCCTGCGGCGCAATCCACTCTTTCATTCGGCGGACGAGGTCCGGCTCGACGAAGTCGATTGGATCGTCACCGAGGACAATGCGACCGCCTTGAAGCGCTACCGGTCCGGAGAACTCGACATCGCCACCCCGCCGCTGACCGATCTCGATTTCGCCCGGCGGAATTTTCCAGGCGAGTTGCACCAGGGACGGGAGCTGATGGTGGAATATCTCGCATTCAATCTTCGCGCCGAGCCCTTCCGCTCCAATTTGAAGCTCCGTCAGGCCTTGGCCCTGGCGATCGATCGCGAGGCGTTGAACACCAGAGTCGTCGACCCGGCCGGTCAGGTCTCGACCCTCAGCTACGTCCCGCCGCTCGGCACCGATTACCAGCCGCAAACGCCGGCCTATGCCGAGATCCCCGAACCGGATCGCCTCGCGACGGCGCGACGGCTGATGACCGAGGCCGGCTACCCGCCGGGCAGGCCCTTGAAGCTGACGGCGATCTACTCGACCAATCGACTCGTCAAGAAGCGCCTGCTCTCGATTGCTTCGATGTGGAAGCAGGCACTCGGCGTCGAACTCGCCATCGACAACCGAGAATGGCAGAACTGGCTCTCGGCGCTGCGCGACGGCAATTTCCAGATATCCTGGTGCCTGGAGGCGAGCGACCTCGTCGACGCCTCGGACTTCCTCTCCGCCTACCGCTCGACTGCCGGCGAGATGAACAATGCGGGGTACCGCAACCCCGAATATGACAAACTCGTCGATGCCGCCGGGGCCGAGTCCGACCCGGAGCGGCGCACGAGTCTGCTGGAAACGGCCGAACGCCTGCTGCTCACCGACACACCATTGATTCCGCTGGACAATCCGGAGTCCTACGTGCTCGTCAGCCGGCACGTGACGGGATGGCGGGACAGTATCATCTGGGCGCATCCCTCGCGCTATCTCGGTATCGCGACCGCGAATTGAAGGCCGAGGCGGAGTCTGGGCGTCCCAGCCGGATCGCCGGGGCAGAATGATGTTGACATAACGTTCTGTATACGTTTTAGCTCGGTTCATGACAAGCCCGAACCCCGCCGCCGCCTCCTCCGCTTCAGCCCCGTGCGACGCCGCGCGCGATCCCGATGGCGATTCCGCCCGGGCGGATCGGGCGGCGACCAGGCGGCAGGTGCAATTGCTGGAGCAGCTCGCCGTCGCCGGCATGGGTCTCGCTCGTGCCGCGGGAGCGCGCGCGACGGCGCCGGTCGGTGCCGCGGAGAGCGGCGATATCGCGGCTCGGGCGATCGCGTTCGGGCATGTCGCCCGCGCGATCCGCCAGACCATCGGGCTCGAGGTCAAGCTGCGCGCCGAACGGCGGGCCTGCGAGCCCAATCCGGCGGCGGCTGCCGCAACCGAGCGGCAGCTGCGTCTGCTCAAGGAACTGGCCGAGATCGGCCTCGCCGTCGCCCAGGCGCCGGCCGACCTGGGAGCGGTGCCGATCTTCCTGAAGGGCGCGCGCGCCGTGCGCCGGACCGTCGGGCTGGCGGTCGGTCTGCGCAACGGTCGCCCGGCACCGGAAAAGGGCGCCGAGGCGGAACCTGCCGCCGCCGAACCCGCACCCGAACCGCCTGCAGAGGACAGCCCGGAGGGCCTGGGCGATATCGCCTCCACCCTCGCCGAGACGCTCGATGCCTTCAACGAGTATTATCGCTTTCTCGATGTGCCGGTCGCCGAGGCAGTCGCCCTCATCTTCAAGACTCTGGGCGTGCCGGTCGAGACCGGCCGAGCCCCCGCCGACGGCGGCTCCGATCCCGCCTCGACCCCGGCTGCCGCAGCCCCCTCGGCCGAGGAAGCTGTTTTCGCCAGCGAGCCGGAGCGCAAGACCGCTCCCCTCGGAGATGAGCCCACCCAAACCCCCGTCCCGGGCAATCGCGGCCCGCCCTGAAGCCGGGCTCGAGCCCGTGCCGGCGGGAACCGGATTGGGCGACCGGCCGGCGACGATGCCGCAGCCGGGTAGCGTCGGGTGCACACGAGCCGCGACATCGCCCGGCTTGCCGCCGAACAGTGTGCAGTGGTACGCCTCGGGCCCATGACCGTCACCGAAGCCGCTCTTCTGCTCGATCGGGCCCGGCCCGAGGCCGTCGCCGGCGCACCGCCCGAATTCGCCATCGAACTCGGGGGCCTGTCCAAGACCTATCCGGGGGTGGGCAAGGGCACCGCCGTGGTGGCGCTCGATCGGGTCGATCTCGCCATTCCGCGCGGGATGATGTTCGGTCTGCTCGGCCCCAACGGCGCGGGTAAATCGACGACCATCAACATCCTGGCCGGGCTGGTCCGCAAAAGCGCGGGTACCGCCCGGATCTGGCGCCACGACATCGATCGCGAGCCGCGCGCGGCTCGCGCCGCAATCGGGATCGTGCCCCAGGAACTCAATATCGATCCGTTCTTCACCCCACGCGAATTGCTCGAGCTGCAGGCCGGCCTCTACGGCGTGCCCCGGCGCGAACGGCGCAGCGACGAGATCCTGGAGGCAGTCGGCCTCGCCGACAAGGCCAACGCCTACGCCCGGACCCTCTCCGGCGGCATGCGCCGGCGGCTGATGGTGGCCAAGGCCATGGTCCACTCGCCGCCGATTCTGGTGTTGGACGAACCCACGGCCGGTGTCGATGTCGAGCTGCGCCAACAACTCTGGAGTTATATCAAACAGCTCAACGCCGGGGGCACGACCATCCTCTTGACCACGCACTATCTCGAAGAGGCCCAGGCTCTGTGCGACCGGATCGCCATCATCAACCGCGGCAGGGTGGTGGCGAACGACACGACCACGGCCTTGCTCGCCCGGCTGGACGCCAAGGAGGTCGTGCTCACTCTCTCCGCCGATCCGAACCCGCTGCCCCCGGCGCTGGCGGCCCTCGGGCTGGAGCGGACCGCCCCGGCCACGCTCCGCCTGCGCTACCAGCCGAGTTGCTGCGTGCTGGGACCGGTGCTGGCGGAAGTAGCCGCCGCCGGTTTCGACCTGGTCGATCTCACCACGGAAGAAACCTGCCTGCAGGACATCTTCCTACAGCTCACCCACGGCCCGCACTGACGGAGGAACGGTTTGGCGCATCTTTCAAGGTCCGGGCAGCCTTGCTGCTAGGAAGAAACAGATCAGTGGGGCGGCTGCAGGCTGGTCTGAAACCGAATTCGGAATTGTCCCGACGACCTCGTCGAGATCTGTTCCGGCCGGGACGGTTCACGGTCCTACTCGCGCTTCTGCTCGCCGCCTGCGCCCCCGATTTCGCCGCGGCCCCGAACGCGCTCGGCCCGAGCACGGTTCCGCCCAGTCTCGGCACGGATTTCCTCGTCGCCGACGACGGCACGCGGTTGCCTGCGCATCTCTGGCTGCCGCGTGGCCCGGGCAACCGCCCGGCCCCGGTCGAGGCGGTCATCGTCGCTGTCCACGGCTTCAACGATTATTCGAACTCTTTCGAAATTCCCTCGGAAGTCTGGGCGCGCAACGGCATCGCCACCCTCGCCTACGACCAGCGCGGCTTCGGCGCGAACCGCGATCCCGGGCGCTGGCCCGGCGACGCGACGCTGCGCCGGGATCTCGCCACCGCCCTCGGCTTGGCCCGCCGGCGCTTCCCCGATTTGCCCGTCTATGTTCTGGGCGAGAGTATGGGCGGCGCCGTGGTCCTCGATGCCCTGGCCGGCCCCGAGCGCATCCGCCCCGACGGCGTCATCCTCGTCGCCCCGGCCGTCTGGGCGCGCAGCACCATGCCGCTCCTCAACCGGGTGACGCTCTGGGCCGGCGCCCGGGTCATTCCCGAGGCGACCTTCACCGGCGAGGATCTGGGCGTCGTCGCCTCGGACAATTACCCGATGTTGCGCCGGCTCGGCCGCGATCCGCTGTTCATCAAGGCGACCCGGGTCGATGCGATCTACGGGCTGGTCGATCTGATGGACCAGGCGCTGGCCGCCGCCCCCGAGGCCAAGCTGCCGACATTGTTGCTCTACGGCGCACACGACGAAGTCATTCCCAAAGAGCCGATGCGCGACTTCGCCTCGGCCCTGCCCGCCGTCGGCACCGGCGGACAGCGGATCGCCTTCTACCCCGGCGGCTGGCACATGCTGCTGCGCGATCTCGAAGGGCCGGTGGTGGCCGAAGATGTCGTCGCCTGGATCCGCGACCACCGGGCCCCACTGCCGTCGGGCGCCGATCGGGCGGCCGGGGCACTCCTGCGAGACGACGACGCCCCTTCGGTCTCCACGGCGGCGCGCTGACCGGCCCGAGCATAAACGCGGCATTAACGCGGGCCGGGTAGACTCCACCGGCCAGAACGCGACCGGCAGGGCAACGACTCGTCCGATCGCGGAACCGCACGCCGACGTAACGCGTTGGCACCAGACTGGACGAGACGACCTGATCATTGCGCTTCGGGCGGCATGATGGCAGGTTGATACAACTGTCATCGCGGGGCGCACGGAACGCGATGCCGCGAAAAAATCGAACACTGCGCCACAGGGGGAGAACTAAGTGCAGCACCAACGGTTTGGATTCGGCGCTTCGCGGGCGGAAGCAGCGCTGGGTCATGGGATCCTCAACCCGTCCGCCATTCATCGCAACCTGTCCGTGCCGGCGCTGTACGAGCACGCAATTCGCAACGGCGAAGGGCAGATCGCCGCCGGCGGTGCGTTCGTCGCCGTCACCGGCCAGCACACCGGGCGCTCGCCCAAGGATCGATATATCGTCCGCGAGCCGTCGAGCGCCGACCAGATCGCCTGGGGCGATGTCAATCTTCCCGTCTCCGAAGCAATCTTCGACCAGATCCATCAGCGGGTGCAGGGATATTTCCAGTGTCGCCCGGCCTATGTCGCCGATCTCTTCGCCGGCGCCGATCCGGCCTATCGCCTGCCCGTCCGGGTAGTGACCGAACGGGCCTGGCATTCGCTGTTCAGCCGCAACATGTTCATCCGGCCGCGCCCGGGCGAGCTCGAGGGCTTCGAACCCGGCCTCACCATCCTGCACGCGCCGGGGCTGGTGGCGATCCCGGAATTCGACGGCCTCAGATCCGAGACCTTCATCCTGGTCAATCTGGCGCGCCGCCTGGTGCTGATCGGCGGCACCTCCTATGCCGGCGAGATCAAGAAGTCAGTGTTCGGGGTGCTCAATTACCTGCTGCCCGACCAGGGCGTGCTGCCCATGCATTGCTCGGCCAATGTCGGGCCGAACGGCCGTTCGGCGATCTTCTTCGGCCTGTCCGGGACCGGCAAGACCACGCTCTCGGCCGACGGTACGCGCCTCCTGGTCGGCGACGACGAGCACGGCTGGTCCGATCGCGGCATCTTCAATTTCGAGGGCGGCTGCTACGCCAAGGTGATCAAGCTGTCGAAGCAGGCCGAGCCCGAGATCTGGGACACCACCCGCCGGTTCGGCACGGTCCTCGAGAATACCGTCCTCGACCCCCTGAGCCGGATCGCCGATCTCGACGACGGCAGCCTGACCGAGAATACCCGCGCCTGTTATCCGCTCGACTTCATGCCCTATGCGAGCGAGACCGGCATGGCTTCGCACCCGGACACCGTGATCATGCTGACCGCCGACGCCTTCGGCGTGTTGCCGCCGATCAGCCGGCTCTCGCCGGAGCAGGCGATGTACCATTTCCTGTCGGGCTATACCGCCCGGGTCGCCGGCACCGAAAAGGGCCTGGGCAATGCTCCGCAGGCGACCTTCTCGACCTGCTTCGGCGCGCCGTTCATGCCGCGCCATCCTTCGGTCTATGCCACGATGCTGGGCGAACGGATCGCCCGGCACAACGCGAAATGCTGGCTGGTCAATACCGGATGGTCGGGCGGCGCCTACGGGGTCGGCGAGCGCATCCGGATCGCCTATACTCGAGCCATGGTGCGTGCCGCGCTCGACGGCAAGCTGGCCGAGGTGGCGATGCAGCGCGACCATCATTTCGGCCTCAATATTCCGGAACTCTGCCCGGACGTACCGGCCGATGTCCTCGACGCCCGCACGGCCTGGGCCGATCCTTCGGCTTATGACGAGGCCGCGCGCGGGGTCGCCCGACGCTTCGAGGGTAATTTCCGTCAATTCGAGCCTTATGTCGACCAGGAGGTCAAGGCGGCCGGGATCTACGCCGCGGCGTGATCGAACCGGGGGAATGGTGCCGGCGACAGCCCTGCCGGTCCCGTCTCGTTCGGGATCGGGGGGCGCGCTCCGGTTCCATCCCGCCGCGGATCGTGGCAGGATGCCGGCCGCGACGGGGCGGGCGGAGCAGGATTTGGCGCATCTTTGGATCAGGGGCGAACCGAGGCCGTGGCTCGTGGCAGTGCTCGCCGCCGTGCTCTGGGCGCTCTGCCCGGCCCAGCCGGCGACAGCGGCAACCACCACGGTCGAGGGGGTCTTCGCACTCATCGGCGGGACCCAGCAGGTCGCGGGCGAACTGGTCGCGACACCGGCAGCGAGACCGACCGATCTCAAGCTCGACATCAGCTTTCACCGCACCGCCGAGAAGAATGCGCTGAAGCGCTACGACACCGAATTGAACCGGCAGATGCACGTGATCGCGATCAGCGACGATCTGGGCGTGTTCATGCACCATCATGTCGCCCACGTCATCGACGGCCACGGCCAAGTCCGCATCGTGTTCCCGGCGGCCGGGCTCTATCACATCTTCGTCGATGCCGCGCCCAAGACGATCGGCCAGCAGGTGTTGCGCTTCGATCTGACCGTCGGCGAGGAACCCGTGCCCCCGCTCATTTCACGCCCGCTGGGCGCACCCGAAACGACCGCCAGATCCGGGCTCTACACGGTGCGGTTCGACCGCCTCGATCTGGCGGCCGGCGAGACGAGCGAGCTCGAGCTCCATATTTCCGAGCACGGCAAGCCGGCCAAGGATCTCCACGATTATCTGGGCGTCGCCGCCCATGTCGTCCTGGTCGGAGCCCAGACCCTGACTTATGCGCATATCCATCCGATGGCCGGCCCGGATATGGCCATCCATGACGGCGCCGAACCGGCCATGCCGATGGAAGAGAGCGAAAGCCAGACCGCCCCGGCCGATGTAACCCTGCATCTCCCGCCGCTGCCGGCGGGACCCTACAAGTTCTGGGTCCAGTTCCTCGGCGGACGCACGCTCTACACCGTGCCCTTCGTCGCGCTCGTCAAGTAGCGCCCGGGCGTGCCGAAGGGTCTCCGGGTTTTCGGCGAGGCTATCGTGGTCGAAATCCGTGACACTGCCCGGCCAAGTCGCCATCCAGTTTTCTGAATGGTCGAAAGGAGCCCGCGCGATCCCGTGTGATCCAGATCAAGGCCCAGGCTCCGCGCCCGGCCGATTAATCCCGCCACGGTTTCCCCAGGCTGAGGTCGATCATGAACAGAATGATGAAACTTTGCGCGGTCGCCATTGCAGCGCTCGGTGTCGCGGCTCCCGCCGGCGCCCACACGCTGACCGTCGATTGCTTCAACGTCAAAGGCCAGGTGGTTGCCTGTCAGGGCGGTTTTTCCGACGGCACCGTCGCGGCCGGGGCCGAGTTCACGCTCTATTCGGAGGAGAGCGTCAAGCTCGGCAGCGGCACGACCGACGAGCACGGCGTCGTCCTGTTCAAGGCACCGGACATCGACTATATCGTTGTAATCGGCGTCGGGCCGGCGCATGTGAGCAGTCTGGCCAGCCCGGATATTTCAGCGACGCCGCATCGACCCGGCTGGGGCGGCGATTGGATCCCGGTCGTCGCCGTCGATCGCCTGGAGAAGCTGCAGCAATGGCGCGACCAGTTCCTGGGCGAAACGCCGCCGCTGATCCAGAAGGCCGAAGAAGAACTCGCGAAGTGAGGCGGGCGCCGATCCGGGTGCTCAGAGTGACGGCCCACCCATGGTGACCCGGGTCGGAATCCCCGTGCGCTCGAGGCCGACCCGCCGAACCTCGGTCCAATCGACCCGGCCGGCCTGTGCCCCCGCGACTCCCTTGACCCGCCCTTCGAGATCGGGCGGCGGCGGCGCCGGGGTCATCATGTTGGTGATATCGAGTTCGTCGCCCTGATCCTTGGTCGGATGAATCTCGACGAAGAGGTCGACACCGACCCAAGCCGCCTTCACCTCCTGGTCGACGACCCGCACGGCCATTCCGACCGGAATCTCGTGGAACAGCCGTTCAATATCCTCGGGGTAGAGATGCATGCAGCCATGGCTCACGTCGCGCCCGACGCCGTCCGGCTTGTTGGTCCCGTGGAGGAGGATGTTGGTGGCGCCGAGACGAAGGGCATAGGCGCCGAGCGGGTTGTCCGGTCCGGCGGCGATGAATGACGGAAGCTCGGGCCGTTCCCGATGGATCGAGGGCGGCGGGTACCAGGCGGGATCGGCCTCCTTGGCGGAAATCCGGGTCATGCCCAGCGGCGTCCCGGCGCCGATCACGCCGATGCCGATCGGATAGGTCTCGACAGTCTTGTTCCCGGCGGGGTAATAATAGAGGCGCTGTTCGGCCAGATTGATCACCAGGCCGCTCTGCGGGGCGTCCGGCAAGAGATAGTAGTTCGGCACGGTGATCGGTTTCCCGATGGCGGGCATCCAGGGATTGACACCGCGATTGGCAGCCATGAGCTGGGTGAATCCCAGATCGTACCGACGGCCCAGATCCATCATCGTATCGGGCTGCCGGGGCAAGGCGATTTCGCTGGCGCCGACCGCCGTCTGGTGCGGTGCCAGCGGGAATTCGGCCGCCGCCGCCGGCACGAGGATAGAGACGAGGGAACCGAAAAAGCCGATCAGACTCGGTCCGAAACCGAGAAGCCGCCGGTTTCGCATCGGATCGATCATGTGCTCACCTCCCGTTCCGGCCTCGCCTGGTCGGAAAATGCCGCACGCGCCCGGGTCCGGCGCTCACGGAAATAGGCCGACGGACCCGGGGGCGTCCAGCGTTCCGCTTACTTCGTCAAGCTTCTCTGGTAAACCTGACCAGTCTGTTGCTCCGCGGTCCTGGCATCGGCTTCAGCCTGTTGAGCGGTCATGAGCGCTTGCTGCGCCGTCGCCAGCGCCTGGTCGGTCCTCGAAGAGACGGAAGAGTATTCTGAAGTTGTTACCGTTCGGGTCGTGCACGCACCGAGCATCAAGGGGCCGGCGGCAGCGAGAAGTAGAACCCTACTCAGACTTAACATTGTATTCTCCATGGTGTGCGGATGACATCCGGCCCGCGCTCGCGCGCTCGCCGGCCTGGTCGAGACGTCGACCGAGCAGGTAACGGTTGGAATAGCGCTCCCAAGACCAAGCAGCTCAATAGTAGGCCCGACAAAATCCAGGTGTCAGCATCGGAATCTACTCAGGCTGGAGATGAGCGTCGGTACTTTCGTCCCGGACTATTCGACAATCGGGAAGCCTATCTTGAACGATTCGAGGCGGGTCCGGGCCGCAGACCATGAAACTATTCGGGATTGCGCGCCCTCTTGCTGCCCCGGCAGCGGCCCCCGAGCCTCCCGTACTCGGCCCCCTGCTGCGGCTGCTCCAGCCGGCCGAGCCCGCCATTCTGGGAGCGGGCGATGGTGCCGCTTCGCTCGCTCCGGCCGCGATCGCCCGGGCGATCGGCCTCGATTGCCTGTTCGTCGGCTCGACCGGTGCCGGGGCGGGGATCCGCCCGGCGTCCCGCTCGCCGTCGATCTGGTCCCGATCGGGCCGGAAATGTCGGGTCGTCGCGCGTGGCGTGCCGGCTTCGCGATCCTGCCCCCCGGCGGCTTTCTGATCGGCCTCGAAGCGCCGGATGCCGCCCTCGCGCAGTTCACCTGGACGAGTGGCAGCAATGTGCTGCCGCTCGCGGAACCCGGATCCGCGGCCCGTTGGGCGATCGAGAAAGGGCTGAACTGGACCGGGTGATCCCGCTCACATGCCGCCGCCACCACCACCACCACCACCACCACCGCCGTCGGGCCCGTTCTGCCCGGGGATCACCGGACCCTGGCGCGGGCAGCCTTGTTCCCTGCCGTCCGAACAATTGACGCAGGCCGCGAGCAGCGCCGCGACAGCGAAGAAGGCGAGACTGGTGAGCGGCGACCGGAGGATCATTGACGCGACCTCGAAGGCGTGACTGCGGCGAGGGCCCGTCCCGGACCGACGCTCCTCGATCCGGCAGGTTACCGCAACTGCCGCCCCGGCACCAAGACGGTCGGAGACTCGGCAAATCTTGCCGGGCAGGCGGCAGACCTTGCCGGTCGGCCCGGCAAATGCCCCGGCTTTCCCCCGACCGTACCGCGGAAACGGCATCCTGCCGGCGCATTTTCCGCGGAACGGCGCTTGCAACGGTGATCGAGACCGAGCGCCTCGACGCCGAGCCCTCCGGTCCAGGACCCTTTCGTGAAACTCCACGCGCTGCCGCAATTTCCGCCGCCCCTGCCGCCGCCACCGCGGCCGGCCGGGGATCGGGCTGCCCTGGCGCTGCCGTTCCAGGCCGAAGCGCTCCGTGCCGTCCAGCCGGCGCCGGCCCGGCGGAGCCCGGCTTCCGCGCGCGGCAACGCCCCGGCGCCGGCAGCCGGATCCCCGCCGCTCCGCAATGCGCCGGTACTGGCCGAGAACGCCGTTGCGGCGGCGCCGGTAGCCTATGTTCGGGGCAGCCTCGTCGACGTACAAGCGTAAGGTGCGACACCAAACCGGGATGATTGCCGCTCCGGATCCGTCTATGGTCCGGCCCGACTTCAACCCGCCGCCATTTTGCGCGATCGTCGGGCCGAACGCGTGTGGAGAGGGAAGCATGAACGGCATGATTATCAGTCGAACGATTCTCGCCTGCGCGGCTGTGATCGGTGCTCTCGCCGGCGGACGAGCGTCGGCGGTACCCCAGGTCACCTCTGCCATCGACGAGAGCCGGCTGGTCACGCTCGCCGGCAATACCAGGCCCGAGGTCAGGACGGCAACGGACCAGGGTGCCGTGCCTGTTGATCTCGCGCTCGAGCATTTGCAGCTGCAGCTGCGGCAAACGCCGGCCAATGAGGAACTGGTGAACGATTTCGTCCAGAGCCTGCAGGATCCCGGTTCTTCAAATTACCACCGGTGGCTCACGGCCGAGGAGTTCGGCGCTCGATTCGGCGCCGACGAGGCCGATCTCGCCACGATCGAAAGCTGGCTCGGTGACCACGGCTTCACCATCGGGAGCGTCACGCCCAGCCGAATGATCATCGATTTTTCCGGGACGGCCGGGCAGGTGGCCGAGGCTTTCCATACCGAGATCCACTATCTCGAAGCCGGCGGCAAGCTGCACATCGCCAATATCCGCGACCCGGCGATTCCGGCGGCGCTGGCGCCGGTCGTGGCCGGCGTCACCTCGCTCAACGACTTCCGCCCGGCCCGAAAGCATCGGGCGCGGCCCGATTTCACCACCACCGGCTGTGGCGGCCCCTGCTACGCCATGGCGCCCGGCGATCTGCAGACGATCTATCACATCACGCCAGTGTATAATTCGGGCATCACCGGCCTCGGCCAGACCATCGCGGTGCTCGAAGATTCGGACCTCTTCGTCGAAAGCGATTACACCAATTTCCGGAGCGTCTTCGGCCTCACCGCCGGTTTTCCCAGCGGCAATCTCGTCGTCGCCCATCCGGGACCCGGTTGCAGCGATCCGGGCGTGAACGCCAATGGCGACGACATCGAGACGACGCTCGACGTCGAGTGGGCGAGTGCCGCTGCACCCAACGCCACGATCGAACTCGCCGCCTGCAGCGATACTCAGACCCTGCCCGGCCCGTTCATCGCCGCCGTCAACCTGATCAATGCGAAGAGTCCGCCGCCGATCCTCAGTATCAGTTTCGGCAATTGCGAGGCGGAGAACGGTGCCGCTTTCAATGCGGCGTTCACCGACATTTTCCGGCAGGCGGTTGCCGAAGGCATCTCGGTATTCGTCGCGACCGGCGACTTCGGCCCCAGCGACTGCGCCGCCGAGGGCAACGGGACGAGTTTCGGGATCGGGATCAATGGCTGGGCCTCGACCCAGTTCAATGTCGCGGTCGGCGGGACCGATTTCTCCGACACGTTCTCTGGAACCAACACCGATTTTTGGAACCCGACTTCGAGTGCGAGCACGAACCCGCCTTTCGCCAGCGCCAAATCCTATGTTCCGGAGATGGCCTGGAACGACACCTGCGCCAGCACCCTGCTCGCTGAAGCCGTTTCGGGTTCGACGGTGACATTCGGGACGACCGGATTCTGCAACAGCAGCACCGCCGCCACGGACATGCTCCTGGAGTTGGGCGGTGGCGAGGGTGGCCCCAGCGCTTGCGCCACGGGCGTTTCGATCTTCGTCGGTATCGTCGGCGGCGGTTGTGCCGGCTATCCCAAGCCGAGCTGGCAAAAGGGGCTCCACGGTAATCCGGCCGACGGCGTGCGCGACGTCCCCGATGTCTCGATGTTCGCCGCCGACGGGGTCTGGTCTCATTATTACCTGCTGTGCTTCACCGATTCGAAGAATGGCGGCGGGCCGTGCGGGGATGATCCGACCAGCTGGGTCCCCGGCGGCGGCGGCACCTCCTACGCGACACCGATCCTGGCGGGCATCCAGGCGCTGGTGAACCAGAAGATGGGGGCCCGTCAGGGTAACCCGAACATCGTCTATTACACGCTTGCAGCCCGGGAATACGGCACGGCCGGCAATGCCGGCTGCAACGCCAATCTGGGGACATCCGTCGCCGGCAGCTGCGTGTTCAACGATGTGACCCTCAATCAGAACGCCCAACCCTGCATGCCGCCGTTCGACTGCTTCGACCCCTCCGGCAGCCTGGGCGTGCTGTCGGTGTCGCGGAACGCCGACGCCACGGCCTATGCCGCCCATTCCGGCTGGGATTTCACGACCGGGATCGGCACGGTGAACGCGGAAAATCTCGTTGCCAATTGGGCGAGTGCCGCCCCCTGACGCGATGACGCGGGCCGAGAGCGGGACCGGGCTCGGCCCGGTCCCGCTCTCGGGTTCGAACCGCCGCACTCTCGAACTGCCGAAGGATCCCGGACAGATGACTGCACTCCCGCGCTCGAAGCGCCGCAACGCACTCCTTCTCCTGCTCGTCCCGCTCCTGGCCGGCGGCGGCTCCGCCCTCGCCCAGGGCGACGGTCCTCCCGGCTCGTTCGGGGAGCACCCGCATCACGGCGGCGGCGGTGCCTGCCGGCCCGATGTCGAGCGCCTCTGCTCCGGAGTCGAACGTGGCGGCGGGCGGATCATCGCCTGCCTGCGCGCCCACGAGGCGGATCTCGCGCCGCCCTGCCGCGATGCGCTGCAGAATGCGCGGGAAGGCCGGGGCGACGGCGCCACACCACATTGATCGGGCCGGTACGGCCGACGGCTCGGCGAATTGCGGTCCTTCCGCCAAGATCGGGGGAGCCGCCCTTGTCGCCGGTTTTCCCCGCTCCTACTTTATGGCGCAGCGGCGTGACGCCGGTCATGGAGTCGATGGAATGGTCGTGATTCTCAACCTGCTCTGGTTGTTCTTCGGCGGATTTTTCGCTGCTCTCGGTTGGTTCCTGATGGCCTTGCTGTTCGCGCTCTCGATCGTGGGCCTGCCCTGGGCGCGGGCCGCGGGCAATATCGGGCTGTTCACGCTCTGGCCCTTCGGCCAGACGGCGATCGCGCGCAACGAACTCACTGGTTATCAGGATATCGGCACCAGCGAACTGGGCATGCTCGGCAATATCGTCTGGCTGGTCCTGGCCGGCTGGTGGCTGGCGCTCGGCCATCTGGCCGCCGCCTTCGCGCTCGCCTGTACCATCATCGGCATTCCCTTCGCCTGGCAGCATCTGAAGCTGGCCGGCATGGCGCTGTGGCCGATCGGCATGGCGGTCGTGCCCAATGAGGTGGCTCATGCCGCCCGCCGGGCCAATGGCTGGCGCGACGCGATGGCTTGGCGCCGCTGAACGACTGGCTGCGCACGGCGGCGCCGGTCGAGCCCGGGAGGTGACATCGGCGCTCCGGCCGCGTCGCCGTTTCCCCTACTCGATATCGACGACGACATTGCCGAACACGCCCGCCCTCTCGACCGTTTCCTGCGCCTCGGCGATCCGGTCGAGCGGAAAACGTGCACCGATCGTGTGGTCGAGCCGGCCGGAAACGAGCAGTTCCGTCACGCCGTCGAGCGCCCGGCGGCGGTCCTCGGGCAAGAGCTCGTAGACCAGGAACAGCTTCAGCGCCAGACTGTCGAACAGCATCCGGCGATAGGGGATCGGCACGGCCTCGATACTGTTTGAGCCATAGGAAACGATGGTGCCGTGCGGCGCCACCATGCCGGCGTCGATCAATCGGGCAGTCGAGGAAAAGTCCATGTCGATCACGGCGTCGACTCCGCGTCCGCCGGTCAGGTCGCGGATCGCGGCGGCCACGTCTTCGCGCTTATAGTCGATGGTGGCAGCAGCTCCGGCGGCGCGGGCATGGGCAGCCTTTTCGGGCGAGCCGACGGTGCCGATGACGCTGGCACCGGCTCTGCGGACGGCGATCTGCGTGGCGTAATGGCCGACCGACGCCGCGGCCCCGATCACCAGTACGGTCTTGCCCTCGATCGCACCGAGCAGATGCACGGCTTGAAACGCAGTCAGCGCGGGGATGCCGAGACAGGCGCCGGCAGCGAAATCGGTGCCGGCCGGAAGGGCTACGGCCTGAGCCTCGGGGAGCGCGATGTACTCGGCAGCGGTTCCGAACGGCCGCTGCCACTGCCCGTTCCAGATCCAGACGCGCTCGCCCAGGCGATCGGGAGCGACGCCGGCACCCAGCCGGTCGATGATCCCGGCGCCGTCACTGTGCGGGATGATCCGGTCCGAACTCAGAGGCCGGGTGCGGCGCGATTTCACGTCCGACGGGTTGACGCCGGAGCTGTAGAGCCTGACGCGAACCTCGCCCGGTCCCGGTTCGAGCGTCGGCATCTCACCGACGACGAGCACCTCGCGGGCAGAACCGTTCCTAGAATACCAGGCAGCGCGCATGACGAATTACCTCGGGCCGGGTCGGGATCGCCCGGGAAGATGGGGTGCCGCAGAGCAGCCGGCAACGGGGCCGAATCCCGAACGCCGGTAAAGCTCGGCTTGCCGGCGAGATCGTTCCACCCTATCTCATGGCGGTCCCGGCCGCCGCGCCGGCTTCGAGCTACGCCCGAGGCCTCATGCCCGCTACTCCGCTCCGCCAGGCGCTCATCAAGGGCGTGTTGCTCTCGCCGCTGGCGGCAATCTTCCTCATCGAGGATCTCCTCGTCCGTTCGTTCGGCGCTGCGATGGGCGCCTTCGCCCGGCTGCAGGTGGTGGCACGGTTCGAGGCTTGGGCGCGGCGCCTCCCGCGCGAGCAGGCCTTGGCGCTGTTCGTCCTGCCGGTCGTGCTGTTCCTGCCGGTCCATCTCCTGGCGCTCTGGGCCTTCGCGATGCGACGAGTGTTGCTCGGCATCGCCTTCTATGTTGCCGGCAAGCTCGCCGCCACGGCGATCGTCGGCCGCATCCTCATCGTCTGCCGGCCGGCGCTGATGCAGTACGGGTGGTTCGCCCGCGCCGATCTCTGGGTGACCCGGACCCGCAATCGGATCCATGCGGCGATCAAGTCGACTGTCCTCTGGCGCCTCTATCGGCGCCTCCGCGCGCGGGCACGCCGGCTGCGCACGGCGTTCGCCCGGTTGCGCGGCCGGTTCGGCTGGTGGGCGGCGGCGCGGCGGCTCGCCCGCCCCGCCCCGGTCACGCCGCCGCCAGTGCCCTAGTCAGATCAGTGGTGATGTCCTCGATATGCTCGAGCCCGAGCGAAAGCCGGACATAGCCGTCGGTGACACCGGTCTTGAGCCGATCCTCCGGGCTCAGCTGAGAATGCGTGGTCGAGGCGGGATGGATGGCGAGGCTGCGGGCGTCGCCGATATTGGCGACATGGTAGAAGAGTTCGAGCGCATCGATGAAGCGCGCGCCGGCCTCGAGCCCGCCTTCGAGCTCGAACCCGACCAGCGCGCCATAGCCGCCGGTGAGATAGGCATCGGCCCGGCGCCGCGCTTCGCCGGTGGCGACACTCGGATGGATGATGCGGGTGACCTTGGGGTGGGTCCCCAGGAAATCGGCGACGGCCTGGGCATTGGCCGTCTGCGCCTTGATCCGCAACGGCAGGGTCTCCAGCCCCTGGATGAACTGGAACGCGTTGAAGGGGCTCATCGACGCCCCGATGTCGCGGAGCAGGGTCACCCGCGCCTTCAGAATATAGGCGATCGGCCCCAGCGGCCTGACCGCCTCGGTCCAGATCGCGCCGTGATAGCTGGGATCCGGCTGGTTGAGGCCCGGGAAACGGTCGGGATAGGCTGCCCAGTCGAAATTGCCGCCATCGACGATGATGCCGCCGATCGAGGTACCGTGACCGCCGATATATTTGGTCGTCGAATGCACGACGATGGCGGCGCCGTGATCGAACGGCCGGCATAGAATCGGCGCCGCGGTATTGTCGAGGATCAACGGCACGCCCAGCGCCCGGCCGAGGCTCGCCACTTCGGCGATCGGAAACACCGCGAGCTTGGGATTGGGCAAGGTCTCACCGAACCAGGCTCTGGTCCGGGGATCGGTGGCACGGGCGAAGGCTCCGGGATCCTCCGGATCGACGAACCGGACGTCGATGCCGAAACCCTTGAACGTGTTGGCGAACAGATTCCAGGTACCGCCATAGAGATCGGTCGAGCTGACGATGTTGTCGCCGCTCTGGGCGAGATTGAGGATGGCCAGCGTCTCGGCCGCCTGGCCCGACGCCACCGCGAGGGCAGCGACACCACCCTCGAGCGCCGCGACCCGCTCCTCCAGCACCGCATTGGTCGGATTCATGATCCGCGAATAGATATTGCCGAGCTCGGCCAGGCCGAACAGGCGGCCGGCATGGGCGGCATTGTCGAACTGGAAGGACGTTGTCTGATAGATCGGCACAGCCACCGCATTGGTGGCACTGTCACGGCGATATCCTGCGTGAAGCGCCAGAGTCTCCGGGTGTTTCCATTGCGTCATCGAACCTGTCCCCCTTCAGGCGTCCGTGAGCGGATCTGCAAATAGGCGCTCCCCGTCAACATAATGGAGGCGTATCTGTGGTCAATGGAAAACGGGGGTGGCGCGCGGCGCTGTCCCGGCTTCGCTCGGTCCGAGGGAACCCCTGTCACCCAATGGCGCTCGCCTCCATCAGACGGACGATCTGGCCGATCTTCAGCCCGAAGCGCAGCTCGCTCGAGGCGGTGCGCGCCGAGAGGCGCCAGGGTGCGAGTGCCTGTCTGAGTGCCGGGCCGGACAGGCTTCGATCGTCCGGCAGACTGCGTCGGGCGGCTTCGAAATCGTAGAAATCGAACGCGACGCCGGTCTCCGCCTCGGCCG
>Ga0209274_10000280_pt1 | contig 35776 bp, 44 predicted proteins | sample HubBroMetageREF1_FD_188343 | JGI IMG/M metagenome (GOLD analysis project Ga0209274, IMG submission 188343) | Reference soil microbial communities from the Hubbard Brook experimental Forest, New Hampshire, USA - Hubbard Brook CCASE Soil... | ecosystem: Environmental > Terrestrial > Soil >...
TGGTGATGCCGGGCGACAATGTCGCGATGAGCGTCGAGCTCATCGCACCCATCGCCATGGATGAAGGCTTGCGCTTCGCCATTCGCGAAGGCGGCCGTACGGTCGGCGCCGGCGTCGTCGCCAAGATTCAGAAGTAAGGGCTCGGCCGACAAGGTGCCGGACGGGTTCGAGGGTCCCGGTGCCGCCGCCCTCCGTGTCGAGCGAGCGGCGGCGCAGTTGGAAATGGATCGGGATGGCGGCGATGCGCTGGGCATCGGACCGCCGCTCCCAAACTGGAAGTGATTTGGGTCATGGACAACCAAAGCATCCGGATCCGCCTTCGGGCGTATGATCACCGCGTGCTCGACCAATCGACGAGCGAGATCGTCAATACGGCGAAGCGGACCGGTGCCCGCGTGCGCGGCCCGATTCCGCTGCCGACCAAGATCGAGAAATTCACGGTCAACCGTTCGCCGCACATCGACAAGAAGTCGCGCGAACAGTTCGAGATCCGAACCCACAAGCGCGTGCTCGACATCGTCGATCCGACCCCGCAGACCGTCGACGCGCTGATGAAGCTCGACCTCGCCGCCGGGGTCGATGTCGAGATCAAGATCTGATCATGCGAACCGGACTCCTCGCCCAGAAGCTGGGCATGACCCGCATCTTCACCCCCGAGGGCACTCATGTCCCGGTGACGGTGCTGAAGGTCGATAATTGCCAGGTCGTCGCCGTGCGCACGACCGAGCGCGACGGCTACAGCGCCGTCCAACTCGGCATCGGCAAGGCCAAGGTCAAGAACGTGTCGAAAGCCGAGCGCGGGCGCTTCGCCAAGGCGGAGGTCGAACCCAAGCAGAAACTCGCCGAGTTCCGCGTCTCCGAAGATGCGGTGCTGGAAGTCGGCGCCGAGCTCACGACCGAACATTTCCTGCCCGGCCAGTTCGTCGACGTGACCGGTACGACCATCGGCAAGGGGTTCGCCGGCGTCATGAAGCGCCACAATTTCGGCGGCCTCAGGGCCAGCCACGGTGTTTCGGTCTCGCATCGCAGCCACGGCTCGACCGGTCAGCGCCAGGATCCCGGCAAGGTCTTCAAGAACAAGAAGATGGCCGGCCATATGGGTGTCGTCCGGGTCACGACCCAGAATCTCAAGGTCGTCTCGACCGACGCCGGCCGCGGCATCATCTTCCTGTTGGGTGCCGTGCCGGGGAGCGAGGGCGGTTACGTGACCATCCGGGACGCGGTCAAGCGCAAGCCCCCGGAGAACCTGCCGTTTCCGGCGGCGATCAGAGCGGCCTCGGCCGAAGCCGCGGCGAAGGGCGAATGACCATGAAGATATCGGTCACGAACCTGGCGAACCAGGAAGTGGGCTCGATCGAGCTCGACGAGACGGTCTTCGGCCTGCCGATCCGCAAGGACATCCTGGCGCGGATGGTGAATTACCAACTCGCCAAGCGGCGCGCCGGCACGCACAAGACCAAGCTGATCGGCGACATCGCCGGCACGACCAAGAAGCCCTGGAAGCAGAAAGGGACCGGGCGCGCGCGGCAAGGCAGCCTGCGCTCGCCCCAGTTCCGCGGCGGCGCCGTGACCTTCGGCCCGCTGGTGCGCAGCCACGCCTTCGATCTGCAGAAGAAGGTCCGCAAACTGGCGCTGAAGACGGCACTCTCGGCCAAGCAGGCGGAAGGAAAGCTGATCGTGCTCGATCGGGCGGCCCTCGATCAGGCCAAGACCAAGATCCTGGCCGAGCATTTCGCCGAACTCGGCTGGTCGAACGTGCTGATCATCGACGGCACCGAACTCGATCAGGGCTTCGCCCGCGCCGCCCGCAATCTGCCGCATGTCGATGTCCTGCCGCAGCAGGGCGCCAATGTCTACGACATCCTGCGCCGCGACACGCTGGTCCTGACCCAGGCGGCCGTCGAACTCCTGGAGGCGCGCCTCAAATGAGCCGGTTTCGCGTGATCCCCCGCACCGGGCCCAAGCTCTCGGTCGAACGCATGTATGATCTGGTCCGCTCGCCGGTCATCACCGAAAAGGCGACGATGGGCTCGGAGCACAATCAGGTCACCTTCCGCGTGCCGCTCGACGCCGACAAGCGCGAGATCAAGGCGGCGATCGAGACCCTGTTCAAGGTCAAGGTCACGGCGGTCAATACTTTGGTCGCCCTCGGCAAGACCAAACGGTTCAAGGGCCGTCCGGGCAAGCGCGGCGATGTCAAGAAGGCAATGGTGACCCTCGCCGAGGGTTCCAAGATCGACGTGACCACGGGAATCTGACGGCCATGGCGCTCAAGACATACAAACCGACCACCCCCTCGCAGCGGCAACTGGTCATCGTCGACCGCAGCGAACTGTGGAAGGGCGACCCGATCAAGGCGCTGACCGAAGGCCTCAGGAGTCATGGCGGGCGCAACAATACCGGCCGGACCACGATGTTCCATCGCGGCGGCGGGCATAAGCGCCGCTATCGCATCGTCGATTTCAAGCGGCGCAAGTACGACATGCCCGCCATCGTCGAACGGCTCGAATACGACCCGAACCGCACCGCCTTCATCGCCCTGGTCAAGTATCAGGACGGCGAGCTCGCCTATATTCTGGCGCCGCAGCGTCTCAAGGTCGGCGACAGCGTCGTCTCCGGCGAGAAGGTCGACGTGAAGCCGGGCAACGCCATGCCGATGAAGAACATGCCGGTCGGTACCATCATCCACAATGTCGAAATGAAACCGGGCAAGGGCGGCCAGATGGCGCGCTCCGCCGGCACCTATGCCCAGCTGGTCGGCCGCGATTCGGGCTATGCGCTGTTGAAGCTCGCCTCGGGCGAGGTCCGCATGGTGCGCTCGGAATGCATGGCCACCGTCGGCGCCGTCTCGAACCCGGACCAGCAGAACATCGTCATCGCCAAGGCCGGACGCTCGCGCTGGCTCGGAATCCGCCCGACGACGCGCGGCGTCGCCATGAACCCGATCGACCATCCCCATGGCGGCGGCGAAGGCCGGACCTCGGGCGGGCGCCATCCGGTGACGCCCTGGGGCAAACCGACCAAGGGCAAGAAGACCAGGGCCAACAAGGCGACGGATAGTCTCATCGTCCGCCGGCGCAACAAGAAGTAACGGAGACAAGGCTCATGGCACGTTCCGTCTGGAAGGGACCCTTCGTCGACGGCTATCTCTTGAAGAAGGCCGAGAAGGCGCGGGCGTCGACCCGCAACGAGATCATCAAGACCTGGTCGCGCCGGTCCACGGTTTTTCCGCAATTCGTGGGTCTCACCTTCGGCGTCTATAACGGCCACAAATTCATACCCGTAGTGGTGAGCGAGAACATGGTCGGGCACAAGCTCGGCGAATTCGCCCCGACCCGGACCTTCTACGGCCATGCCGCCGACAAGAAATCGAAGAGAGGCTGACCCGCCATGAGCAAGCCACCTGCGGAGCGCCGGGTCGAAGAGACGGAGGCCATGGCCTTCGTCAAGGCGATCCGCATCAGTCCGCGCAAGCTGAATCTGGTCGCCCAGCTGATCCGCGGCAAGGCGGCGGCGGCAGCACTGGCCGAGCTGACCTTCTCGCACCGGCGCATCGCTCTCGATGTCAAGAAGGCGCTGCAATCGGCGATCGCCAATGCCGAGAACAATCATCAGCTCGATGTCGATCGGCTCTATGTCAAGGAAGCGACCGTCGGCCGCGCGCTGGTGATGAAAAGGTTCCACACGCGTGCCCGCGGCCGGTCGGCCAAGGTCCAGAAATTCTTCAGCAACCTGACGGTCGTCGTGCGCGAGCGGGACGAGGAGACGGCTTGAGATGGGTCAAAAGATCAATCCGATCGGGCTCCGGCTCGGCATCAATCGGACCTGGGACAGCCGCTGGTTCGCCCGCAAGGATTACGGCAATCTGCTGCACGAGGATCTGCGCCTGCGCAAGTTCCTCATGACCCGCCTGAACCAGGCGGGGATCAGCAAGGTCGTGATCGAGCGGGCGGCCAAGAAGGCGCGGGTGACCATTCACACCGCACGCCCCGGCGTCGTCATCGGCAAGAAGGGTGCGGATATCGAGAAGCTGCGCCTGGAAGTCGGCAAGATGACGACGAGCGAGGTCAGCCTGAACATCGTCGAGATCCGTAAGCCCGAACTCGACGCCAAGCTCATCGCCGAGGGCATCGCCCAGCAGCTGGAGCGCCGCGTCGCGTTCCGGCGGGCGATGAAGCGGGCGGTCCAGTCGGCGATGCGCCTGGGCGCCCAGGGCATCCGGATCAATTGTTCCGGGCGTCTGGGCGGTGCCGAAATCGCACGCATGGAGTGGTACCGCGAAGGGCGCGTACCACTCCATACCTTGCGGGCGGATGTCGATTACGGCGTCGGCACGGCCAAGACGACCTACGGCACTTGCGGCGTCAAAGTCTGGGTCTTCAAGGGTGAGATCCTGACTCACGACCCGATGGCGTCGGAGAAGCGGGCCGAGCAACTGGGCGGAGGCCCGGGCGGGGATTCGCGCGGCGAACACCGTGATCGTGACCGCGGCGATCGGGGCGACCGCGGTCGCCACGCCGGTCACTGAAAATCAGAACAGAGGTCGATGACCCATGCTCAGTCCAAAACGGACCAAATTCCGCAAGGCGTTCAAGGGGCGCATTCACGGTCTGGCCAAAGGCGGGACGACGCTGAATTTCGGCGCCTTCGGCTTGAAAGCGGTCGAACCCGGGCGGGTGACGGCACGCCAGATCGAAGCGGCGCGCCGCGCAATCAGCCGGCATATTCGCCGCGTCGGTCGGGTCTGGATCCGGATCTTCCCCGACGTGCCGGTTTCGAGCAAGCCGGCCGAAGTCCGCATGGGCTCGGGCAAAGGCTCGCCCGAATTCTGGATCTGCCGGGTGAAGCCGGGGCGGATCATGTTCGAACTCGACGGCGTGCCGGCGGAGACGGCCAAGGTGGCCTTCGAACTGGCGGCCGCCAAGCTCTCGGTCGGCACCCGGTTCGTCCAGCGCCTGGGCGAGGAGACGGCACCATGAAGGGCTCCGATCTCCGCGCGAGAAGCGCCGACGAGCTGAAGACCGATCTGGTCGGACTGAAGAAGGAGCAGTTCAATCTGCGCTTTCAGCGGGCGAGCGGTCAGCTGGAGAACACGGCGCGGGTGCGCCAGGTCCGGCGCGACATCGCCCGGGTCAAGACGGTTTTGGGCCAGCGTGCCGGCGGGGCGGAGTGAGGGACATGCCGAAGCGCATTCTGCAGGGCCAGGTGGTGAGCGACAAACAGGACAAGACCGTCGTGGTCCGGGTCGAGCGTCGCGTGATGCACCCGGTCTATAAAAAATTCGTGACGCGGTCGAAGAAATACGCCGCTCACGACGAAGCGAACCACTTCAAGATCGGCGACACCGTCCGGATCCAGGAATGCCGCCCGATCTCGAAGAACAAATGCTGGGTCGTGCTCGCGGAACTCGCCGCCGAGCCGGTATCGGCCGGAGTCTAGATCATGATTCAGATGCAAACCAACCTGGATGTGGCCGACAATTCAGGCGCTCGCCGGGTGCAGTGCATCAAGGTGCTGGGCGGCTCCAAGCGCAAGACGGCAGCCGTCGGCGACGTCATCGTCGTCAGCGTCAAGGAGGCGATCCCGCGCGGCAAGGTCAAGAAGGGCGATGTCCATCGTGCCGTGATCGTGCGCACGGCCAAGGAGATCCGCCGGGTCGACGGTAGCGCCATCCGGTTCGACCGCAATGCGGCCGTCCTGATCGACAAGCAGGGCGAACCGATCGGCAGTCGCGTGTTCGGGCCGGTGACGCGCGAGTTGCGCACCGTCACCGGCTATAAGGAAGGGTTCAAGAAGATCCTGTCCCTGGCTCCGGAGGTGCTCTGATCATGGCCGCCAAGATCAAGAAGGGCGACAAGGTGATCGTCATCGCCGGCGCCGAAAAGGGCCGGACCGGCGAAGTGCTGAAGGTCCTGACCGACGAGAACCGGGTGGTCGTCCAGGGCGTGAAGATGATCAAGCGCCACACGCGTCCCTCGGGAGCCAATCAGGGCGGGATCATCGAAAAGGAAGCGGCGATCCATGTCTCGAACGTCGCCCATATCGATCCGAAGACGGATAAGCCCACTCGGGTCGGGTTCAAATTCGTCGAAGATAATCGCAAGGTCCGCTTCGCCAAGGGTTCCGGCGAAGTGATCGACCGGTGAGGTGTGAGATGGTTGCCCGTTTCCGAGAGCAGTATCACGCCAAGGTGCGCGCCGCCCTGATGTCGGAGTTCGGCTACAAGAACCCGATGCAGGTACCGCGCCTGGACAAGATCGTCATCAATATGGGCGTCGGCGAAGCCGTCCAGGACGGCAAGAAGATCGAGGCGGCGGTCCGCGACATGACCGCCATCGCCGGGCAGAAACCGGTCGTCACCCGGGCCAAGAAGTCGATCGCGACCTTCAAGCTCCGCGAGAACATGCCGATCGGCTGCAAGGTCACGCTCAGGGGCGAGCGGATGTATGAATTCCTCGACCGGTTGATCACGATCGCGCTGCCGCGGGTTCGCGATTTTCGCGGAGTCAGCGCCAAGAGCTTCGACGGCCGCGGCAATTACGCACTCGGCCTCAAGGAGCAGCTGGTCTTCCCCGAGGTCGATTACGACAAGATCGATACCGTGCGCGGCATGGACATCGTGATCTGCACGACGGCGAAGACCGATCAGGAAGCCAAGGCTCTCCTGAAGGGCTTCCAGATGCCGTTCACCACCTAACCGCCGGCAGGGACTTAAAACAATGGCCAAGACGAGTTCCATCCAGAAGGACAAGAACCGCCGGAAGCTGGTGGCGCACGAAGCCTCGAAGCGCGCCAAGCTCAAGGCGATTCTGCAGGACCGGGATGTCGCGGGTGAGGATCGGTTCGCTGCCCAGCTGAAGCTCGCGGCCCTGCCGCGCAGCGGTTCGAAGACGCGTCTGCGCAATCGCTGCGAATTGACCGGGCGGGCGCGGTCCTTCTATCGCAAGTTCAGACTGTCGCGCATAGCCTTGCGCGAACTCGCCTCGGCCGGCCAGATTCCCGGCATGGTCAAGTCGAGCTGGTAGGGGAGAGAGCGCCATGACGATGAGCGACCCCTTGGGGGATATGCTGACCCGCATCCGGAACGGCCAGCGGGCGCGCTCTTCCAGCGTTCTTTCGCCGGCCTCCCGGGTCCGGGCGAATGTGCTGGAAGTGCTGCGGCGCGAGGGCTATATCCGCGGCTTCACCAAGGTCGATGTCCGGCCGGGGGTGGCCGAGTTCAATATCGAGCTGAAATACTCGGATGGCGAACCGGTGATCAAGGAAATCAGCCGAGTCTCGAAACCGGGACGGCGGATCTATTCCAAGATCGCGGATCTGCCGAAGGTCTATAACGGCCTCGGCATCGCGATCCTGTCGACGCCGCGGGGAGTCATGTCGGATGGCGAGGCGCGCGCGGCCAATGTCGGCGGCGAAGTCCTGTGCCGGGTGTTCTGAGAAAGATGAAGACAAATGTCGCGCATCGGTAAATATCCCGTGCCCGTGCCAGCCGGCGTCGAGGTCGTGATCGTGGATCAGCTGCTGACCGCCAAGGGCAAGCTCGGCCAGCTCAGCTTCACCGTGGCACCGGAAATCTCGACCAGGCTCGAGGCCGGCGCGGTCGTGGTCACGCCGGCCAACGATACCAAGCGGGCACGGATGCTGTGGGGCACGACGCGCGCCCTGGTGAACAATATGGTCAACGGCGTGTCCAAGGGGTTCACGGTCGCGCTCGAAATCAACGGTGTCGGATATCGCGCCGCGGTCCAGGGCAAGATCCTGAATCTGCAGCTCGGCTACAGCCACGACATCAATTTCCCGATTCCGCCCGACGTGACCATCACCTGCGAGAAGCCGACGGCGATCACCGTGGCCGGGACCGACAAACAAAGGGTCGGCGCCGTGGCTGCCGAGATCCGCGCGTTTCGCGGGCCGGAACCCTATAAGGGCAAGGGTGTGAAGTACGCGAGCGAAACTATCCGCCGCAAAGAAGGCAAGAAGAAGTAAGGATCTGAAAGAGATGTTGACCTCGAAGGACCTATTTCTGCGGCGCAAGCAGCGGGTGCGGACCCGGTTGCGGCAGCTCGCCGGTTCGCGCCCGCGGCTCTCGGTGTTCCGCTCGTCGAAGCATATTTATGCGCAAGTGATCGACGATGCCCAGGGTGTCACCCTGGTCGCGGCGTCGAGCATCGACAAGGGGTTGAAGACCGATCTGAAGACCGGCGCCGACAAGGCCGCGGCTGAAGCGGTCGGCAAGCTCCTGGCCGAGCGGGCCGTGGAAAAGGGCATCAAGGACGTGGTGTTCGATCGCGGCGGCTACCTGTATCACGGTCGGGTCAAGGCCCTGGCCGATGCGGCCCGCGCGGCCGGGCTGAACTTCTGACGAGGGCCGGATAGACATGGCACGGACACCAGGCGAAGGCGGCGGTCGCAGCGGCGGCCGGGGACGCGACGGCGACAGCAATCGCCAGCCGCGCGAGCGCGAAGAGAGCGAGTTCGTCGAGAAGCTCGTCGGCATCAACCGCGTCGCCAAAGTCGTCAAGGGCGGCCGGCGATTCGGGTTCGCCGCGATCGTAGTCGTGGGCGACGGCAAGGGCCGGGTCGGTCACGGCACGGGCAAGGCCCGCGAGGTGCCGGAGGCGATCCGCAAGGCGACGGAATCCGCGCGCAAGGCCCTGGTCCGGGTCCCTTTGCGCGAAGGGCGGACCCTGCATCACGACATGATCGGCCATTACGGTGCCGGCCAGGTCGTGGTCCGCGCCGCCAAGCCCGGCACCGGCATCATCGCCGGCGGGCCGATGCGCGCGATTTTCGAGGCCTTGGGGGTGCAGGACATCGTCGCCAAATCAGTCGGGACCTCGAACCCGCACAACATGATCAAGGCGACCTTCGAGGCGCTGGGCCGGGCGACCAACCCGCGCGCGGTCGCATCCAGGCGCGGCAAGAAGGTCAGCGATCTCCTCGGCCGGCGCGAGACCGAGGCGCGGGAGTGAGCAGCATGACCGAAAAGAAAACCCTGATCGTCACCCAGATCGGCTCGCCGATCGGGCGGCAGCGGGACCAGGAGGCGACGCTCAAGGGCCTCGGCCTCAACAAGATGAACCGGACCCGTGTCCTCGAGGACACGCCTTCCGTGCGCGGCATGCTGAACAAGGTACATCATATGGTGCGCGTCGAAGCCGGCGAGTAGGCTGTCGAGCGCCACGAGGCCGGACGCTGAGGAAGAAAATAATGAAGCTCAACGAGATCGCCGACAATCCCGGCGCCCATTACCGGTTCAAGCGTGTCGGCCGCGGCATCGGGTCCGGCAAGGGCAAAACCAGCGGCCGCGGCGGCAAGGGGCAGACGGCGCGCTCCGGCGTCGCCATCAACGGTTTCGAAGGCGGCCAGACGCCGCTACATCGGCGCTTGCCGAAGCGCGGCTTCAACAACATATTCAAGCTCGACTACCAGGTGATCAATACCGGTCGCCTGGAAAAGGCTGTCGCGGCCGGCAAGCTCGAGGCGGGTGACACGATCACGCCGGAAAGCCTGATCGAACTCGGCATGCTGTCGAAGCTGGGAGATGGCTTGCGCCTCTTGGCCAAGGGTGAGATCAAGACTGCTCTCACCATCGAATGCGCCGGTGCGTCGGCCGCGGCCATCGCCGCAGTCGAGGCGGCAGGCGGCAAGGTCGTCCTGCGGGGCGCCGCTGCCGCAGCGGCCCCGGCGGCCTGAGCCCGTTGCCGGACAGAAGGGCCTACTCGCCTGATCCCTTAGCTTCCTTGCCGTAGGAACCGCTTGAATGGCGTCAGCTGCCGAACAACTCGCCGCGAACATCAATTTCAGCGCCTTCGGCAAAGCCACGGAGCTGAAACAGCGCCTCTGGTTCACGCTGGGCGCACTTCTGGTCTATCGGCTGGGCACCTACATTCCGATCCCGGGCATCGACCCGGAGGCGCTCAAGCAGATCTTCCAGCAGAATGCCGGCGGCATTCTCGGCATGTTCGACATGTTCTCGGGCGGAGCACTCGGGCGCATGACCATCCTGGCCCTCAACATCACGCCCTATATCTCGGCCTCGATCATCATTCAGCTGTTGACGGCGATCGTGCCGTCGCTCGAAGCGCTGAAGAAGGAAGGCGAAGCGGGGCGCAAGCGGCTGAACCAATATACCCGCTACGGCACCGTCGTGATCGCGATGTTCCAGGCCTTCGCCATTGCCAGCGGCCTCGAATCTATGCGCGCCAACAGTGTCTCGGCGGTGATCGATCCCGGCATCGCCTTCCGCCTGGTGACCATGATCACGCTGGTCGGCGGCACCGTGTTCCTGATGTGGCTGGGCGAGCAGATCACCGCGCGCGGCGTCGGCAACGGCACCTCGCTCATCATCTTTTCCGGGATCGTCGCCAATCTGCCGGCAGCGGGCGGCCATATGCTCGAAATGGTCAGCCACAATGCGATCAACCCGATCTTCGCCGCGATCTTCCTGGTTCTCGCCGTCGGCGTCATCGCCTTCATCGTGTTCATGGAGCGGGCCCAGCGGCGCCTCCTGGTGCAGTATCCCAAGCGCCAGCAGGGCAACAAGCAGTTCGGCGGCGAGGCTTCGCATCTGCCGCTGAAGATGAACACGTCCGGCGTCATCCCGCCGATTTTCGCCTCGTCGCTGCTGCTCCTGCCCGCCTCGGTCGCCGGGTTCCAGCAAGGCGGCGACGGGCTGCTCGCGACCATCGTCGGATATGTCGCCCATGGCAAACCGCTCTACATGGTTTTCTATGTCGCCCTCATCATCTTTTTCTCCTTCTTCTATACGGCGGTGGTGTTCAATCCGACCGAAACCGCCGACAATCTGAAGAAATACGGCGGCTTCATTCCCGGCATCCGCCCGGGCAAGAACACTGCCGACTATCTGGACTATGTCCTGACCCGGCTGACCGTGATCGGTGCCGCCTATCTGAGCGTGGTCTGCATTCTGCCGGAGATTCTGATCTCGCAATATTCGGTGCCGTTCTATTTCGGCGGAACCAGCCTGCTGATCGTGGTCAGCGTGACGATGGATACGGTCGCGCAAATTCATTCCCATCTCCTGGCGCATCAGTATGAGGGCCTGATCAAGCGGTCCAAACTGCGCGGGAGACGCGGATGAACCTCATCCTCCTGGGCCCGCCCGGGGCGGGCAAGGGGACGCAAGCCAAGCGTCTGGAGGAAAGCCGGGGTCTCGTCCAATTATCAACCGGCGACATGCTGCGGGCGGCGATCAAGGCCGGGACACCGATCGGGGTGAAGCTGAAGACGATCGTGGATGCCGGACTGCTCGTCTCCGACGGGATCATGGTCGAGATGCTGCACGACCGAATCCTTCAGCCGGATTGCCGCCGAGGCTTCATTTTGGACGGGTTTCCCCGGACGGTGGCGCAGGCCGAGGCGCTCGACTTGATGTTGGCCGAAGCCGGCTGGAAGCTCGATGTCGTCGTCATGATCACGGTCGACGAAGCGGCACTGGTCGAGCGGATCGCCGGGCGGTTCACTTGCGCGCAATGTGGCCAAGGCTATCACGACACCTTCAATCCCACTCGAATTGCCGGCGTTTGCGATATTTGCGGTTCGAGAGACTTCACCCGGCGCGACGACGACAAGCCGGAAACGGTCTATCGGCGGCTCGAGGCGTATAATGCCCAGACCATGCCGATCGTGCCCTACTATGAGCGTCGGGGTATTCTGAAGCGCGTCGACGGCATGGCAGATATCGACACCGTCGCCCTTGGAATCGCGGAAATACTCGACGGCCTGTGACGAATTGTCCCACCGCGAGGGTTGACCGCAGATCGTAAATTCATATACTGCGCGGCCTCGGTCGAACTGGCTCGACCGGCGTGGATTGCAGTTGTCTTCTCGAGGAGTGCCGACGTGGCGCGAATTGCTGGCGTCAATATCCCCAATCAGAAGCGCGTCGCCATCGGCCTGACCTATATCTATGGGATCGGGCGGACGACGGCTGACCAGATTTGCACCAAGATCGGCATTCCGGTCCAGCGTCGAGTACACGAGCTGACCGATGACGAGGTCTTGCGGATCCGCGAGCTGATCGATCGCGAGCATACGGTCGAAGGTGATCTCCGGCGGATCACGGCGATGAACATCAAGCGTCTGATGGATCTGGGCTGCTACCGCGGGCTCCGGCATCGCAAGGGCCTGCCGGTGCGCGGCCAGCGGACGCACACCAATGCCCGCACCCGCAAGGGGCCGGCGCGGCCGATCGCCGGCAAGAAGAAATAAGCCGGAAATCTTGAAATTCTAAGGATCGTTCATGGCTAAAGCTGCCGCCGCCGCCCCGCGCCTCCGCCGTCGCGAACGCAAGAACATCACCTCTGGTGTCGCGCATGTGAATGCGTCGTTCAACAATACGGTCGTGACCATTACCGACGCCCAGGGCAATACCATCGCCTGGTCGTCCTCGGGAACGCAAGGCTTCAAGGGGTCGCGCAAATCGACGCCTTATGCGGCCCAGGTCGCAGCCGAGGATGCGGGCCGCAAGGCGATGGAACACGGCATGCGGACGCTGGAGATCGAGGTCAAGGGCCCGGGTTCGGGCCGGGAATCGGCGCTGCGCGCGCTGCAGGCCGTGGGATTTGCCGTGACGTCGATCCGCGACGTGACCGCGATCCCGCATAATGGCTGCCGGCCGCCCAAGCGTCGTCGGGTTTGATCGGGTTTTTCGCCCCGGACCCGGACCGTTCGAACGGTCCGGGTCCGGAGGGTGCGAGCGCGATCCCGAAGGTTCAACTTCCGTGTATCGATATCGGGACTTCGCGATATCCAGAGGCGGCACGGTTCGGCATGAGGTTCCACTCGTGATTCAGAAAAACTGGCAGGCATTGATCAAGCCGAAGCAGCTTCAGGTCGAGGCGGGCGACGACCCGTCCAGGTTCGCCACGGCGGTCGCCGAGCCTCTGGAGCGCGGCTTCGGCCTGACTCTCGGCAATGCGCTCCGGCGCGTGCTGCTCTCCTCGCTCCAAGGTGCGGCCGTGACGTCGGTGCAGATCGAGGGCGTGCTCCACGAATTCTCGTCGATTCCTGGCGTGCTCGAGGACGTGACCGACATCGTGCTCAACATCAAGGGCATGGGCCTGCGCATGGGCGGCGAAGGGCCCAAGCGCATGCGCCTCAGGGCCACGGGTCCCGGCGAAGTGCGCGCGCGCCAGATCGAGACCGGCCACGATATCGAGATCATGAATCCCGACCTCGTCATCTGCACGCTCGACCAGGGCGCCAAGATCGCGATGGAATTCACGGTCGAAAGCGGCAAGGGCTATGTCGCCGCCACGCAGAATCGCCCGGAAGACGCGCCGATCGGCCTGATCCCGGTCGACGCGCTCTTCAGCCCGGTGCGCAAGGTCTCCTACAAGGTCGAGAACACCCGCGTCGGCCAGGTCACCGATTACGACAAGCTGGCGATGGTGATCGAGACCAATGGTGCGGTGACGCCCGAGGATGCCGTGGCGCTGGCCGCTCGGATCCTCCAGGACCAGCTGCAGCTCTTCATCAATTTCGACGAGCCGCGGCTCGCGACCGAGGAGAGCCGGCCGGCCGAGCTGCCCTTCAACAAGAATTTGCTGCGCAAGGTCGACGAGCTCGAACTCTCGGTCCGCTCGGCCAATTGCCTGAAGAACGACAATATCGTCTATATCGGCGATCTGGTCCAGAAGACCGAGGCGGAGATGCTCCGCACCCCCAATTTCGGCCGCAAATCGCTGAACGAGATCAAGGAAGTCCTGGCCCATATGGGGCTCCATCTGGGCATGGAGATCCCGAACTGGCCGCCGGAAAACATCGAGGAACTGGCCAAGCGGCTGGACGAGCCGTATTGACGGCCGCCGCCGCGGGCTCGAGGGAGTAAAATCATGCGTCACGGGATGAGCGGCCGCAAATTCAGCCGCACTTCTTCGCACCGCAAGGCCATGTTCGACAACATGGCGGCGGCTCTGCTGAAGCACGAGCAGATCACCACCACCTTGCCCAAGGCCAAGGATCTGCGCCCGATCGTGGAAAAGCTGATCACGCTGGGCAAGCGCGGCGGCCTGCATTGCCGGCGCCAGGCGCTCTCGACGCTGCAGGACACGAAGCTCACGGAAAAGCTGTTCTCGACCTTGGCCGAGCGCTACGCCGCGCGCCAGGGCGGCTATATCCGGATCCTCAAGGCCGGTTTCCGCCATGGCGACAACGCGGCGATGGCGGTGATCGAACTGGTCGATCGCGATCCGGCGGCCAAGGGGCTGGATAGCGGCCCGGGCGACAGCGCCGAAGAAGCCGCCTGACACGGCCGGCCCGATCGGGTCGCGGGCTTGAAATCGAGGCATTTTTAGCCCTCGCCCGATCGGGGCAGAGGGTCGGCCGAGCGGGCGGGCCGCCGAGCAGGCGGTCGGAATTCGGGAAACGATCGACGAGATTGGCCCCTGCCATGAGACCCGCTCTCCTGCTCCTGCCCCTCCTGCTCGTTGCCGCCCAGACCGACGCGGCCGAAAGCCGAATCGTGCCGGCGAGCCAGCTCCAGGTGCAATTGAGCTTCGCTCCGGTCGTGCGCCGGGCGGCACCGGCAGTGGTCAACATCTTCACCCGGGCCGAAGCGAAGAGCGGCAGCGCCGCAGCCTTGCGCACCGACCCGGCCTTTCGCCGGTATCTCGGCGAAGACGAGGAGCCGGGTGAGAATTCGCTGGGCTCGGGCGTCATCGTCGATCCCCACGGTACGATCATCACCAACCAGCATGTGATCGAGGCGGCCGACACCATCACCGTCGTGCTCTCGGACCGGCGCGAATTCGCGGCGACGGTGCGGCGTGCCGACGACCGCACCGATCTCGCCGTGCTCGAGATCAATCCCGGCAGCGAGGCGCTGCCCTATCTGGAAATCCGCGATTCCGACGAGCTGGAAGTAGGCGACATCGTGCTCGCCATCGGCAATCCCTTCGGTGTCGGCCAGACCGTGACCAGCGGCATCGTCTCGGCGCTGGCCCGCAATGTCGACGGGATCAACGCCTATCGCACCTTCATCCAGACCGATGCCGCGATCAATCCGGGCAATTCCGGCGGCGCGCTGGTCAGCCTCGACGGCAGGCTGGTCGGGATCAACACGGCCCTCTATTCCGAGGGCGGCGGGTCGGTCGGCATCGGTTTCGCCATTCCGACGGCCCTCATCCGCGCCGTGCTCGCCAATGGCCCTTCCGGGGCCCGCATCGTCCGGCCCTGGCTCGGCGCGGTCGGCCATACCGTCACCGCCGCCGCCGCCAAGAGGCTGGGCCTGGCCAAGCCGATCGGCATGGCGATCGAAGAAATCGGCGCCGCGAGCCCGGCCGCCGAAGCCGGGCTCAGGCCCGGCGATGTCGTCCTCAGCGTCGACGGCAAGCCGATCGAGGATGTGAATGCGCTCCGGTTCCGCTTCGCCACCCTGCTGATCGGCACCACGGCGCGGCTGACGATCTGGCGCAGCGGCGAGACCCGCCAGCTCGAGGTCAAGCTCACCGCTCCGGCCGAGACGCCGCCGCGGAACGTGACCCTGCTGAAGCCGCCGGGCCTGCTGGCCGGCGCCACCGTCGCCAGCCTGTCGCCGGCTCTGGCCGAAGAACTGCAGGCCGATGCAGTCGGCGGCGTCATCGTCCTCGAAGTGCCGCGCGGCACTCCGGCCTCCCGCTTCGGTCTGGCGGTGGGCGATGTCGTCGAGAGTGCCGATGGCCAGCCAGTCGCCACCGTCGCCGGTTTGCAGCAGCATCTGACCCGCAAAGCCGTTGTCGAACTCACGCTCCGCCGCGACGGCCGGGTACTGCATCTGCCGCCGGAGTAGGCCGCGATGCCGACACTCTTCGAGGCCCAGGTGGCCCGCCCTCTCGCCGACCGGATGCGCCCGGCGAGTCTGGGCGAAGTCGTGGGCCAAGATCATCTGCTGGCTCCGACCGCGCCGATCGGCCGGATGGTGGCGGCCCGTCGCCTGGCCTCGATGGTGCTGTGGGGACCGCCCGGCTGCGGCAAGACGACGATCGCGCGCCTCCTCGCCGACCAGACGGCGATGGCGTTCGAGCCGCTGTCGGCCGTGTTCTCCGGCGTCGCCGATCTGCGCCGGATCTTCGAGGCGGCCAAGCGCCGGCGCGAGGCGGGCCAGGGCACGCTCCTCTTCGTCGACGAGATCCACCGCTTCAATCGCGCCCAGCAGGATAGTTTCCTGCCCTATGTCGAGGACGGCACGATCGTGCTGATCGGCGCCACCACCGAGAATCCGAGTTTCGAGCTGAACGGAGCACTCCTCTCGCGCGCCCAGGTCTTCGTCCTGAAGCGACTCGATTCGGCCGCCCTCGAGCTGCTGATCGGCCGCGCCGAGGCGCTGCTCGGCTGCCCTCTGCCACTGGACCACGACGGGCGGGAGGCGCTCATCGCCATGGCCGACGGCGATGGCCGCTATCTGCTCAACATGGTCGAAGAAGTGGCGGCTCTCCCCGCCGAGACGCCGCCGCTCGACCCGGCGCGGCTCGCGGCCCAGATCCAGCGGCGGGCGCCGCTCTACGACAAGGCCCAGGACAGCCACTACAATCTGATCTCGGCGCTGCACAAGTCGCTGCGCGGGTCCGATCCCGACGCCGCCCTCTATTGGCTGGCGCGGATGCTGGTCGGCGGCGAGGATCCGCTCTATGTCGTGCGCCGGCTGGTCCGGTTCGCGAGCGAGGATGTCGGGCTCGCCGATCCCAACGCCCTGGTCCAGGCGCTGGCCGCCTGGGACGCCTATGAGCGGCTGGGCTCGCCCGAAGGCGAACTCGCGATCGCCCAGGCCGTGGCCTATCTGGGGACGGCTCCCAAATCTGTCGCTCTCTATCGCGCACTCGGCAGTGCGACCGATGCTGCCCGGCGCACCGGCTCGCTCGCGCCCCCGATGCATATCCTGAATGCGCCTACTCGCCTGATGAAGAGCCAAGGCTACGGCAAGGGCTATGAGTACGATCCGGACAGCGAGGACGGATTTTCCGGGCAGAACTACTTCCCTGAGGGGATGGAGCGCGAGCGCTTCTATCAGCCGGTCGAACGCGGCTTCGAGCGCGAGATCCGCAAGCGCCTGGAGTATTGGGATCGGCTGCGCCGCGACAAGGACAAACCGGCATGAGCGGCGTGCAGAGCATCGAGATCGCCGAGGCCGACGCCGATATTCGGCTCGATCGCTGGTTCCGCCGGCATTTCCCCGGGCTCGGCCATGTCCAGCTGGAAAAACTGTTGCGCACCGGCCAGGTTCGCGTCGATGGCGGGCGGGTCAAGGCGGCGCATCGGCTGGCGGCCGGCATGGTCGTGCGTGTGCCGCCGCTCGACGACCGCGCCGCCGCGACGCCGGAGGAGCGCCGGTACCAGGCGCAGGCACCGGGGCCCCGTCCCTCGAGCGCGAGCGAGATCGCCGCCCTGCAGGCTCGGGTACTTCATCGCGACCGGGACGTGATCGCGATCAACAAGCCGCATGATCTGGCGGTCCAAGGCGGCACCAATCTGGTCCAGCATCTGGACGGGATGCTGGACGCGCTGCAATTCGAGGCGGCCGAGCGGCCGCGCCTGGTCCATCGCCTCGACAAGGATACCAGCGGCGTGCTCCTGCTCGCCCGCTCGGCCAAAGCGGCGGCCTGGCTCGCCGCTTCGTTTCGCGAGAAGAACGCCCGCAAGACCTATTGGGCCGTGGTCGCCGGCGTGCCGCGCCCGCACCGGGGCTGCATCGATCTCTCGGTCGGCAAGACTCTCGGCGGTTCACGCGAGAAAATGGCGGTCGACGAAGAAGACGGCCGGCGCGCCGTCACCTATTACACCGTGATCGAGCAGGCGGCGCAGAAGGCGGCTTGGCTGGCCCTACTCCCGGTGACCGGCCGGACCCATCAGCTGCGCGTCCATTGTGCCGAACTCGGCACGCCGATCCTGGGCGACGGCAAATATGGCGGCCCGGCTGCGCTGCTGGCGGGGCTCGAACATGCCCGCAAGCTCCACCTCCATGCCCGCTCGATTTCGCTCGCGCGGCCCGGCGGCACGATCCTGACGGTGACCGCGCCCTTGCCGCCGCATATGCAGGCGACCTGGAAATTCTTCGGCTTCGCGGCCGACACGGCGGCCGACCCGTTCGCCGAATTGGCGCTGGACTAGCGGCGGATGCCGATCGCGCCGAAGGCGACAATCTCGGCAGTCGAAATGCAGGCGACTCTCGCTGGGATCCGGATCGACCGGTACGCATCGGCAATCGCGGCCCTCTTTACCCTGGTCTTCACGATCGGGCTCTTTGTCCTCAGCCGGTATGAGTTCCCGCTGGATCCGACGATCCTCGCCTCGCATGTCGAAGAATTCCGCATGCAATCGACCCGGCCGCAATTTTATTTCTATTTGACCCTGCTGGGACTGTTCGGGTCGCTCTGCGCGCTCCTGCTGCTCCGGCCGGATGCCCGGATCGTCCCGTCGGCGGGAAGGTGGCACCTGCTTCTCATGGGATGCGTCGTGGCGGCGGCGATCGCCCTGGGATCATGGTCCAATCCGTTCATGACGGGGATGGTCGTCGCTGCCTTCGGTCTCGCAGTCGCGCGGTTCCGCTCGAACCGGCAGCCATCGTCGGCCCGCCCGCCCGCGAGTGTCTCGAGCTTGGCGGCACTCGGGCTGATCACGGCTTTCGTCGTGATCATCCAGGTGGCGCCACTGGCGCGGCCGCTGCCGGTGCGGGACGTGACCGGCTGGGTCGTGGGCCAAGCCCATTATGCCGGCCTGCTTCCCGGCTTCGATCTCGCCTGCTGCAGCCGGGGCGTCGGGATCGAGCGGCTGGATTACGGCGTCGGCATGGCCCTGCTGACGGCCGGCGCCGTCGATCTGTTTCAGGCGTTCGGGGCTCCGGACGGAATGCTGGTGCAGCTCGTCCGGACCTATCAGATCATCGCGGTAGCGATGGTCTGTCTGTCGAGCTGGCTCGCCAATCGCCGGCTCGCCCCGCAAGTCGCGTTGCTGGCGCTCGGGCTCGCCGGATTCACTCTCGGAAATATCGGCCTGGCGGTGGCGCTGCCCAATCAATCGGGGATCCGCTACATCTTCTTTCTCGCCGCATTGATCGTCCTGACGCTGGAGATCCGGCGCCCGCCAGTGCGGGACTGGGTGCTCGTCCCGGCAGCGGCGCTGTTCACGCTGCTCAGTCCGGAGATCGGCGCGGCGATCCTGGCCACCTTCGGTGTCGCCTCGTTGCTCGGCCGCTATGATCCGAAGGCGCCGGCCACGACGATCGGCTTGGTGGCGGTTCGGACCATCGCGATCTTCCTGGTTGCGGCCGCGATCGGCGCCGTGTCGATCGTTCGCCCGTTCTATCATGGTTCGTTGGACGGCCTCTTCCATTTCCTCGTCACCTTCGCCGGCGGCTATGGCGGGCTGGTGGCGAAACCCGACATCGCGGCGATCTTCCTGTTCTTCTTTGCGCTCAGGGCCATGCTGCGCAGCGTCGCCCGCGCGCGCGAACAGCCCCTGGACGGGGTCGATTGCTACCAGGCCGGCCTCGGTGCCGGCATCGCGGTCTGGATGATCTACTATATCAATCGAATGGATGGCTGGAATCTGTGGTTCGAACTGATCCTGTTCACGCTGATGCTGGCACCTCGGCTGGAACTCGACTCGACGCGCTTTTCTTTGCGGCGGATTTCGGGGATGGGCGCCGCCGAAGCGATCCTCGCTCTGGTCTTCATCGCCGGCCAGGTCACGGAGTCGACAACCCACCTGGCCTGGGACGGGCTCCGCTGGGCGACCATCGACTGGAACGCCTGCGTGACCGTGAACGGCGTCTGCGTGCGCAGCGGCGACGGCGCCGGGCTCGTTTCCGCTCTCGATCATCTGGCCACCGATCATGCCCGGGCCGACACCATCGTTCTCTCGGGTGCTGCCACCCAGATCAGACTATTGGGCTTCAACCAGGGTTTCCCCTGGTACGAGCCGTTCGCGGAAGTCATGCGGACCCGCGATGTCGCGGCCCTCGCCGATTGGATCGAACGGAGCCCGGTGAAACAGGTCATCGCCGACGACCCGGATTCGGTGGTGGCACGCGCCACACCCGAACGCAACCGCCAGATCCGGGACATTTTGGGGCAGCTCCCGTCATTTCATCCGACCCGCAGCGATGCCGGATGGGTCGTTTATGAGCGGACCAGCGAGCCCGAGTGACGGCGCTCGTCGCCCCGGTAGCATAAACTCGGTGGTTTTGTGTCGGACCGGCGAGAATCTCTGTAGCATCCGGGCTCCGCACCTCCTGACCCGGAAATCGCCCCCAATGGCTACTCCCCTCGATCGCGCGCAGATCATCGGCTTTTGGGCCGCCTGGACCGGCTGGATGCTGGATGGCATGGACAGCGTCATCTATGCCCTGGTGCTGGCTCCGGCGCTGACCGAACTGTTGCCGCGCTCGGGGCTGGATGCCAGCCCGGCCAATATCGGCTTCGTCGGCTCGACCATGTTCGCCCTGTTCCTGATCGGCTGGGGCCTGGCTTTTCTGTGGGGGCCGATCGGCGACCGGTTCGGCCGGACCAAGGCGCTGGCCGGGACGATCCTGGTCTACGCCTTGTTCACCGGGCTCGCCGCCTTTGCCCAGGATATCTGGCAGCTGGGCCTGTTCCGCTTTCTGGCGGGAATCGGAGTCGGCGGCGAATGGGCGATGGCCGGCACCTATGTCGCCGAATCCTGGCCGGAGGACCGGCGCAAGATGGGCGCCGGCTATTTGCAGAGCGGCTATTATTTCGGCTTCTTCGTCGCCGCGGCACTCAATTTCACCATCGGTGCCGCGTTCGGCTGGCGGGCGATGTTCCTGTGCGGTCTGGCCCCGGTCGTCCTCGCGATCGCCACCCTCATGAACGTCAAAGAGCCGGAGAAATGGGTCCATACCCATGAAGAGGGCGCCCATCTCCCGGTGCCGCCGCGTCACGGCCCCCTGGTCCGGATCTTCCTGCAACCCCATCGCGGCCAGACCGTCGTCATGTCGGCGCTGCTGACCGTCGCCATCATCGGGTTATGGGCTGGTGCCGTCTATGCGCCGACGGCGATCACCACGCTCAGCATTGCCCAGGGCATGGCCGGACCGGCGGCGGCACGCCTGGCGTCGTTCGGCACCGCGCTCCTTTCGGCCGGCACGATTCTGGGCTGCATCGTCCTGCCGCTCCCCGCCGAACGGCTCGGCCGGCGGCGGACCCTCGCCCTCTATTTCGCCGGGATGGCGCTCTCGATCGCCCTCGCCTTCGGTTGGGCCTTCTATCTGCCGGTCGGCACGGCTTTGCCGGTTTTCATCTGCCTCTTGTTCTTTCTGGGATTCGCCGGCGGCAATTTCGCCGTGTTCAGCCTGTGGCTGCCCGAGCTGTTCGGCACCGAAATCCGGGCCACGGCCTTCGCCTTCTGCATCTCGTTCGGCCGCTTCATCGGTGCCGCGGTGAATATCGCCCTCGGCGTCGCCGTGCGCGACATGGGGACGCTCGGAACCCCCGTGGCGCTGACGGCCGTGGCGTTCGCCGTCGGCCTGGCGGTGATCCCGCTCGCGACCGAGACGCGAGGGCGGCGATTGCCGGATTGAGCGGCGGGGGGAACGTCCGTGGCGCGGTGGCGGCCGGCACGTCTCATCGTGGCCGATCGCGCGCGTTGCTCCGATACCCTCCCTCGGGCTGAGAGATTCTCGCATGGCGCTCGGGCGGGACGTCTGAATTTCCAAAATGATTTCGATATGGTAAAATAACTGTCAATATATCGGACGACCGAGCGGTCCTTATTAAGACTCGCTTAAATATCGATCATTAGTACTCCTCTCCATTGGAGAGGTTCTGCGTCATTGCCCCGCTGTGCCTCAAATAACGAGACGCATTGCCTTTTCATTGACCGCGCCGCATCTGAGTTCGACGCCGGGGGCTTGGACGGTCAGGAGTTATCATGTTCAGCAACGCCAAGATATCGATGCGTATCTTCCTCGGCTTCGCGACGGTCGTGTCGCTGATCGCGCTGCTGGCCGGCTTCACTACGCTATCCAGTACCGCTACGGAGTCGTCGGTGGCGGAGCTGAGACGAACCACATCCGTCGTCAGCGAGCTCAAAGACGCGCTCTTGACCGTGCGCCAGGGCCGCGTGCAGGCCTGGACCTACATGGCGACTGGCGAGGAAAGCTATGTCAAGGCGCGCGAGGCGGCATTCGGCCTGTTCGGGGAGCAATATACCGACCTGCTGACCCATCTCTCGAACCCGACCGGCAGGCAGCTGATCAAGGATTTCCAGGACGCGGTGATCGCGTTCCAAGCGAAATCGCGGGTCATGAACGAGCTGAAGGCCAAGGGTGTCGCGATCGACTCGGCGGAGGGCGAGACGGCCGTGGCGGAGGTGAACGACGCGGCCAAGCGTTATGCCGAAGCCAACGACAAGGCAGCGGCTTTCTATGCCGATCTCGCCAAGCACGCCGGCGCCGCGACTGACCGCCAGATTGCGAGCTCGATCGACGTCGCCCTCGTCGGCGGCGTTCTCGGCGTCGTGCTGGTCGGGGCGATCGCGTGGTTCATCGGACTCGGCATCACCCGCCCGCTCAACAGCATCACCAGTGTGATGGGGCGCCTCGCCGGCGGCGACCTCGAGATCGAGATAGATGCGACCGGCCGCAAGGACGAGATCGGGTCGCTCGCCCGGTACCTCGCCGTGTTCAAGGGGAACGCCATCGAAGCCAGGCGGCTGGCGGCCCGCGACGCGGGGGAGACCGCGGAAAAGGCACGGCGATCAATCCGGATCGACCAAGATATCGCCAGTTTCGACAATTCCGTCCGCGGCGCTCTCGACATGCTGGCCTCGGCTGCGACCAAGCTGCGCGCCACGGCGGGCAGCCTCGCGGGCGGCGCCGGTTCGGCGAGCAGCCAGTCGACGACAGTGGCCGCCGGCGCCGAACAGGCCTCGGCCAATGTCCAGACCGTTGCCGCGGCGAGCGAGCAGCTGTCGTCGTCCATCGCCGAGATCACGCGGCAAGTGACTCAGTCGAGAGAGATCGCCAGCCGCGCGGTCCAGGAGGCGAGCGAGACCCGAGCGACGATCGGCGGGCTGTCGGATGCGGCGCAGCGCATCGGCGCCGTGGTTCGCCTGATCAACGATATTGCCAGCCAGACGAATTTACTGGCGCTCAACGCAACGATCGAAGCCGCCCGGGCGGGCGAGGCCGGGAAGGGCTTCGCGGTGGTGGCCTCGGAGGTCAAGGCACTGGCCAACCAGACGGCCAGGGCGACGGAGGAAATCGCGGTCCAAGTCAATGCGATGCAATCGGCCACAGGAGAGGCCGTCGGGGCGATCGAGCGGATCAACGGGACGATCGGCCGCATGAACGAGATTTCCACGGGCATCGCCGCCGCCATGGAGGAACAGGGTGCCGCGACTCAGGAGATCTCGCGCAATGTCCAACAGGCAGCGCAAGGTACCAATGAGGTCACCCGGAACATTGCCGGGGTCGATCGCGCGATCGGCGAAACCGGTGCCGCGTCTGCTCAGGTCCTGACCGCGGCGAATGATTTCGGCCGGCAGGCGGAGATCCTGCGGGCGGATGTCGGATCGTTCCTGGTCAAGATCCGCGCTGCATAGGGAGGTCCTACTCTCGAATGGGCAGAGATCCCCGCACAGCTGTGTCGGCTCGAGGCACGCGCATCGACAGCGGCCGCGGTAACCCGCCGACATTCTCCGGTCCCCGCGGAGAAATGGTCATGCCGGCGCCAGCCGGGCCGCGCGCAGTTCGGCCAAACCGGCTTCCCGGGTCACGCTGCCCAGATAGCCGATTTCCCGCCGCGCCAGCGCGTCGTTGACCGTCACCTCCTCGCCGATGAGGCGGAGCGCCGTGCGCGACAGCGTGGGCTCGCCCGTCCGGCCGAGAATCCGCCACAGCGCCTCGCCGCCGGCGGCGACCAGCGATGCCACTGCATGCGGCACCGAGCGGGTCGGGGCGGCGATGCCCTGGGTGGCGAGGAGAGCCTCGACCATGTCGCGAAACGCGATCGGGGGTCCGTCGGTCACGAAATAGACTCCGCCCGGACGGCCATGGAGTGCCGCCTTGATCAGCCCCTCGCAGACATTGCGGACATGGGTGGTCGAGGTCGGATAGCGGCCGCCGCCGATCCAGGCGAATTGGCCGGATGTGACCGCTGCCGCCAGGCGCGGCAGCAAGGTCGAGTCGCCCCGGCCCCAGACGAAACGCGGCCGCACCACCACGGTGGCGAAACCCGGAGCATCGGCCGCGCGCACCAGCTGCTCGGCCTTGGCCTTGGTCGCCGGGTAGAGGCCGATCGGCCGGTCCGGAATCGGCCAGGTTTCGTCGGCATTGCGGATCGGCGGACCGCCGACCAGTATCGCCTCGGTGCCGACATGGACGAACCGCGAGACTCCGGCGGCGCGGGAAGCCGCGAGCATGGCGGCGGTACCGCCGACATTGGTCGCATGGGCCAGCGCCGCATCGCCGCTTCCGGCCAGCCACGCCGCCGAATGGAACACGGTATCGGCGCCGGCGAGCGCCGGGATCCCGGATCCGACGGCGGTGATGTCGCCCGGCACCGGCTCGGCGCCGAGGGCGGCCAGCTTGGCCAGCGCCGCTGAACTGCGCCCGAGCGCCCGGACCCGCCAGCCCTCGGCGAGGAGAGCGCGGATCAATTCGCCGCCGATGAATCCGGATCCCCCGGTGACGAAGCCGATTGGAGCGCTCATTGCCGTCTCCTGTGCGCTGGTTCCGCGCCGGCTCGGCGCGTGCCCGCAAACCGGTGCCATGCTGACCGATTCCGGGGCGGAGCGGAACGCGCGCCGCGCATGGTCGCCCTCCGAGGGTTACCGGGCTGAGCCGGCGGGGCCGGATGCTATGGTGGCGGCGATCCCCTTCCACAGGCCGGCCCATGTCCTCTGCGGTCCGCACCGCACCCTCCCCCTTGCCGACTGCACGCGACGAGCAAGGACGGGATGATTCTCGCCTGGACGACCCGCTGGGCGGCATTCTCCTGCTGTTGCTGGCCCTTCTGGTCTTTTCCTGTTCCGACGCGACGGCGAAGTATCTGTCGGGCGATCTGCCGGTCGTCGAGATCGTCTGGCTGCGCTACGTCGTTTTCGCGCTGCTGCTCGTGCCGTCGGCACTGCGCGGCGGCGGGGCGGCGTGGCGAACCAAGCGGCCGGGGCTGCATTTGCTGCGCGGATCGGGGCTGCTGCTGTCCGGATTCCTGTTCATCGCCGCCTTACGCTTTCTGCCGCTGGCCGACGCCACCTCGATCGGGTTCGTTTCGCCGTTGTTCATCACCGCCTTGTCGATCCCGTTCCTGGGCGAGCAGGTCGGACTGCGGCGCTGGGCCGCGATCGTGGTCGGCTTGATCGGCGTGCTGATCGTGGTCCGGCCGGGGACGAGCGCGTTCCAGCCGGCCTCGCTGCTGCCGATCCTGTCGGCGCTGACCTGGGCCGGCGCGATCATCATCACGCGCAAGATGAGCGGGACCGAGGGCACGACCACGACGCTCCTCTACTCGGCCGTCTCGGCGCTGGTCGTGGTGAGCGCCGTGGTGCCGTTCGACTGGGTCTGGCCGGATCGGGGCGAACTCGGGCTGGCGCTGGTCTATGGGCTCTTCGCCAGCGCCGGGCAATGGCTGGTCGTACTCGCCTATCAACGAGCCGGCGCCTCGGTGCTGGCGCCCTTCTCCTACAGCCAGCTGGTCTGGGCGGCCGGGCTGGGGTTTCTGGTTTTCGGCGCAGTCCCGGATCTGTGGACTGTCGCCGGAGCCGCGGTGATCGTCGCCAGCGGGCTCTATACGGCGCATCGCGAACGGATCCGGGCGCGCGGGCGGTAGGGGGCCCGACGCTTCGGGCGGTCACGAACCGCCCCGACTCCAGAATTGCGGTCCGGGCAGGCCGGAAAAATCCATGACCCTGCAATAGCCGGCCGGATAGGCCGCGACCTTGCGGCAGGCGGCTCTCGCCGCGGCTTCGGTCGCGAACGGCCCGGCCTTGAGGCGATAGAGCGTGCCGCGCCCATCTTTCAGATCGATCGCGGCGACCCGCGGCTGGAGGCCGTCGAGCACGCCCCGATATTGCTTCCGGTATTCTGTCCAGCCGTCCAGCACCGAGTCCTTCTTCTGGTAGCTGGCGAGATGGATCGCGAACGCGCCCTCGGCCGGCGCCGCCGGCGGGCCGATCGGCGCCGTCGCGATGGCGACCGGCCGCTCGGGAGCCGGCGGCGCAGCGGCGGGCCCGGATTGCTGCAGGCGAGTGACGAGGCTCTGAATGTCGCCCTCGACCTCCAAGAGCTCGTCGATCGGCGGCTTGGCCGGATCGAGGCCGGTGCGGATGGCCGCGACATCGCGCTCGATCTCGGCGAGCCGTTCGACCAGGCCGATCTCGGCCGGTGCCGCAGCAGCGGGCGGCGATCCCGCCGGCGCGGCAGCGGGCTCGGCGGCACAGCCAGCCAGGAGCAGGACCGCAGCCGCAGCGAGCGCCCCGACCGGGCCGGCCGCCGCGTCTTCGAGATCCTTCAGCCGGCGCAAGGCGAAGACCCTCATCCCCTCGACCTCTTCAGATCCATTGTTCGAAGCGCTCATCGGGAAACGCATTGTGCATGGTCTCACCGTCCGAGAGTAGCACGACGCGGGAAACGCGTGCCCTGCCCCTGAAACAACGAAACCTCTAGATGGCGTGCTTCGATGAGACGTCATCACTCTCAATGACGGCCGGGCGCGGTCGAGATCCCAAACCATGATAAAGATCATCCATCCTCAGCGTCACGTCAATCTCGATCATCTCGATCACCTCCGCCATCCCCACGATTCTCTTACTCAGCCAGCGTCGGTCGGTATCGCGATAGTACAGCCGAACTTGCGGATAATCGGGGTCTATGAGCAAAATGTACTCGAGCGAATCGACCGTCTTATATTCTTCCAGCTTTTCGGTGTGATCAAAACTTCGCCTCGTCGGAGACAGGATTTCGACGACGAGAACCGGTTTGCTCGCCGTCAAGGCATCGTCGTCGAAATCGCCGCAATCGACGCCCGTGTCCGGCAATCGGACATTTCCAGCGGGAATACTCACAAAAGTGTCGCTCGTGAACGGCTGCCATGTGTCGCCACGCAGCTGGCTGTCGAGGGCGACGATGGTATTTTTCGTGATCCGGTCAGGGCGACGGCTGGCGCCCGCCATCATCATGGGCGCGCCGTCGACCAGCTCGTACTTTTGCTCTTGCGAGCCGATCCACCGGTAGAACGCGTCGATGCTCAGTTTCCGCCGTGCGACTTCCGCCATTGCGGCCTCCGGACGCAAGCTCCGATCCCGCACTATGGAGCGGGGCGGAACGGGGGTCAACGCAGCGGCAGGGTGCCGGCCGGCCTTGCCCCTACCACACCCGGCAAGCCTTCGCCGGCGCCATCTTCGCCCCCGGCTGGCATTGGAACGCTCGGCGGAATTCCGGCATGTTGGCGACCACCCCGTTGACCCGGTATTCCGCAGTCGAATGCGGGTCGGTGAGCGCCTGGAGTTTCGCTCCTTCCGGGGTCTGGTTCTCGCACCAGCTCTGGGCATAGGCGAGGAAGAAGCGCTGCTCGGGCCGGTAGCCGTCGATCTCGGCCGTCTTCTTGCCCGACAGCGCCTGTTCCAGCGCCAGATAGGCCAGCCGCGTGCCGCCATTGTCGGCCGTGTTCTCGCCCAAGGTGAGGTTGCCGTCGAGCTTGACACCGGGGGCGACGCTGAAGCCGCCATATTCGGCGACCAAACAGCGGGCCCGCGTCTTGAACTGCTTGGCGTCGCTCTTGCTCCACCAGTCCTGAAGATTGCCGGCGGCGTCGAACAGCCGGCCGGCATCGTCGAAGCCATGGGTCATTTCATGGCCGATGGTGGCGCCGATGGCCCCGTAATTGATGGCGTCGTCCCAGCGCGCATCGAAATTGGGCGGCTGCAGAATCCCGGCCGGGAAGTTGATGTCGTTCTTCTGATCGTCGTAATAGGCGTTCACCGTCGGCGGCGTCATCGCCCATTCGCCCTTGTCGACCGGCTTGCCGATCTTGGCGAATTCCCGGTCGCTCTCGAAGGCGCCGGCGCGCAGGCGGTTGCCCAGGGCATCGTCGCTTCTGATCTCGAGCTTGGAATAATCGCGCCATTTGTCGGGATAGCCGATCTTCTCGACCATCGCCTGAAGCTTGGCCTCGGCCTTGGCCTTGGTCTCCTTGCCCATCCAAGGCAGCGATTGGATGTCCGCGGCATAGGCTTCGCGCAGATGCTGGACCAGGGCGGCGATGCTGGCCTTGGCCTCGGGCCCGAACGCTTCGCGGACATAGATCTTGCCCAGATCCTCGCCCAAGGCGTTGTCGGTGTAGCCGACGCAGCGCTTCCAGCGCGGCCGCAACTCCTTGGCGCCGGCCATGGTCCGGCCGAAGAAGTCGAAATTCTCGTCGACGAAGCGCTTGGGCAGCATGTCGGCGGCACGCTGGAGGAGATGGGCGCGCAGATAGAGCTTGATCGCGTCGAGCGGGGTTTCGGCCAGAATCGCCTGCAGCCCCTGGAAGAATCCGGGAACGGCGACATTGAGGGACGTCACCGGCGGAACCCCGACATCGCGCAAATAGGCGGTCCAGCCGAACCCCGGCGCCAGCTTGTCGAGGTCGCCGACCGCCAGCTTGTGATAGACCTTGGTCGGATCGCGCCGTTCGACATCGCTGAGGCTGATCTTGGCCAGCCGCGTCTCCAGCGCCATCACCGCCTCGGCCGCAGCATCGGGCTCGGCGGTTCCGGCCAAGGCCAGGACGCGGCCGAGATGGGCCAGGTATGCGGCACGCGTCGCGTCGGCTTCCTTGCCGGTGCCGAGATAATATTTTCGCTCGGGCAATCCCAGCCCGCCCTGATCGGCTTCGGCGATGACCTGGGTGGCGTCGGCGTAATCCTGGTCGGAGCCGATATCGAACAGCACGTCGACATCGATCCGATGCAGATGGGCGACGAGTGCCGCCAAATCGGCCTTGTCGCCGAGAGCGTCGATGCGGTCCAGTTCCGGCTGCAACGGCGCCAGCCCCTTCGCCTCGATCCCGGATTCGTCCATGCAGGCGGTCCAGAAATCGCCGATCTTCCGGCTCTCGGGATCGGGCGAGGCTGCGGCCTGCTCCAGGATCGCCCGCAGCTTCAGGCGGTTCTGCTCGATCAGGACGTCATCGACGCCCCAGCGGGCCTGATCGGGCGGGATCGGATTGGCGGCGAGCCAGCCCTTGCAGGCATGGAGATAGAAATTCTCGCACGGCGGCACGCTCGGATCGATGGCACTCACCATCAGCCCGTCGCTCGCAGCGGGCGGCGGTTGGGCCGGAGCGGAATATGCCGAGCCTGGAAATGCCAAGCCTAGAAATGCCATGAACAGCGCGGGTCGGAGCATCGAGTTTCGATCCTGTCAGGCGGAGCCCAGATAAGCCCCGACGATGTCGGGATGGTCGGCGATCGCCGCCGCCGGGCCGGCGAGGGTAATCCGGCCGCTCTCGAGCACGTAAGCATAATCGGCGAGATCGAGAGCGGCGCGCGCATTTTGCTCGACCAGCAGAATCGTGATCCCCTGCTGTTTCAGCGTGCGGAGGATCGCGAAGATCTCCTCGACCAGAAGCGGCGCCAGCCCCATCGAAGGCTCGTCGAGCAGGAGCAGCCGAGGCCCGGCCATCAGGGCCCGGCCGATCGCCAGCATCTGCTGCTCGCCGCCGGAAAGGAGCCCCGCGGCCTGGCCCAGCCGCTCGCCCAGACGCGGAAACAGGTCGAGAACCCGGGCCCGGCGCCGAGCGTATTCGGCTGCCGCGCGGACCAGATACCCGCCCATGCGCAAATTCTCGGCGATACTCATCTGGGCGAAGACCTGCCGTCCTTCCGGGGCCTGGACGACGCCGCGCCGGGCGATGCGATGCGGCGCCTCACGGGCGAGTTCCACCCCGTCGAACCGGATCGAGCCGGCCCGCGGCCGAATCAGCCCGGAAATCGCCCTGAGCGTGGTGGTCTTGCCGGCGCCGTTGGCGCCGATGAGCGCCACGATATCGCCCCGGGCGATGTCGAGATCGATGCCCTTCACCGCCTCGATCCGGCCATGGGCGAGGCCGAGTCCGCGGATTTCGAGCAGGCTCACGGGTCCACCGGGCCCAAGCGGCGGGCGAGCGCCGGGCCCAGATAGGCCTCGATCACCCCGGGATCGGCGCGGATGTCGCGCGGACTACCCTCGGCGATGACCCGCCCGAAATTGAGGACGGTGATCCGGTCGCACAGGCGCATGACGAAGCCCATGTCGTGTTCGACCAGCAGCAGCGTCGTCCCGCCGGCGCGCAGTTGCTGGAGCAGCAGGGCCAACGCCTCGCTCTCGGCCGGATTCATCCCGGCGGCCGGCTCGTCGAGCAACAGCAGCTTGGGCGCAGAAGCGAGGGCCCGGGCGATCTCGAGCCGGCGCTGATCGCCATAAGCGAGCGCACCGGCGCGTTCCCCGGCCCGTGCCGCGAGCCCGACCAGATCGAGCAATTCCAGCGCCTGCGCTTTGGCCGCGCGCTCGGCCAGACGGCGCGTGTGCTGGCCGCAGAGCGTATTCTCCAGCACGCTCATCTCGGCGAAGAGGCGGATGTTCTGAAAGGTGCGGGCGAGCCCGGCTCGGGTCCGGGCATGAACCGGCAGGGGCTCGAGCCGCGTGCCGGCGAGCGTGATCGTTCCGGCATCGGCGGCGACCAGGCCCGAGACGAGGTTGAAGCAGGTGGTCTTGCCGGCGCCGTTCGGGCCGATCAAGCCATGGATGGCGGCAGGCTGGACCGCGAAGCTCACGGCATCGACGGCGACGAGCCCGCGGAAGCGCCGGCTGAGCCCGGCAATGTCGAGAAGCGGGCTGCTCACCGGACCCGGCCGATGCGCCAGGCGAGGAGCCCGCGCGGCAGGAAGAGCACGACCAGAACGATGATCAACCCGTTCAGCACCAGCCGGAAATCCTGGAGCGGCCGCAGCAGTTCCGGCAGCAGGGTCAGGATCACCGCACCCAGCACCGGCCCGAACGGCGACCCCGTGCCGCCGAGAAGCGCGAAGCTGAGGATGGTCACGGCGGCGTCGAAGCCGAATTCGCCGGGGGCAATGAAAGACGAGCTGTGGGCGTCGAACGCCCCGGCGAGCCCGGCCAGCGCCGCCGAGGCGACCAGGGCTGCGAGCTTGTAGCGGGCAAGGTCGATTCCCATGACGCCGGCGGCGAGTTCGTCCTGCCGCATCGCCTCCATCGCCCGGCCGATCCGGGTCCGGCAGAGGAGTGCCAGCCCGGCCGAGGCGGCCGCCAGCGTCCCGTAGATCCACAGGAACCCGGCCCGCTCGGGAATGCCGGACAAGCCCAGCGCCCCGCCGGTGATTTCGGCATTGACGTAGAAGATCCGCAACACTTCGCCGAAGCCGATGGTCGCGAGGGCGAGATAGACGCCGGAAAGCCGCGCAGTCGGCCGGCCGATGAGCAGGGCAGCCAGCGCCGGCAGGCAAGCGGCGGCGAGCAGGACGAGCGGGAAAGGCAGTTGCAACCTGGTCGTCAACAACGCCGAGGAATAGGCGCCGATGCCCATGAAGGCGGCCTGGCCGAGCGACAGCTGGCCCAGCGCCAGCACGACATAGAGGCTGAGCGCCAGCAGGCCGTTGATCCCGACGGCGTCGATCAGGCTCTGATAGGTGAAGAGAAAATCCTGGAACATGGGCTCAGGCCCGGCGGGCCGACGCCCGGCCGAACAGCCCGTCCGGGCGAACCCACAAGGTGAGCACGAGCAGGACGAACCCGACCGCATCCTTCAGCGTCGAGGCCAGATATCCGGCCGTCAGCGCCTCGGCCATGCCCAGCAGCAGCCCGGCTATGAGCGCCCCGCCGATATCGCCGAGCCCGCCGATGATGATCACGGCGAAGCCCTTGAGCATCATCGCCTCGCCCATATAGGGCTGGATGGCATTGTATTCGAGCCCGATCAGCACGCCGGCGGCGGCGCCGAGGGCGCCCGAGGCGAAAGAGACGAACGCGACGGTCCGGCCGGCATCGACCCCCATCAGCTGTGCCGCCTCGGGATTCTCGGCGAGCGCCCGGATCGCCAGGCCGAGCCGCGTCCGGCGCAACAGGGTGAGCAGGCCCGCGACCAGGACGAAGGTGGTGACGATGATCAGCGCCTGGGCGCCGGAAATCCGGATGCCGCCGAATTCCACTGCCCCGCCGACGAGGCCCGGCGGAAACCGGCGGATCTCGGTCCCGAGCCAAGCCGTCAGCACCGCATAGAGCAGCAGCGTCGCCCCGAGCGTGACCATCAGCGAGGCCAGTTCCGGCGCCTTGGCCCGGCGCAGCCGCGTCAGCAGCAGGGCATCGATCAGCACTGCCAGCCCGCCGGTCGCGATCGCCGCCGCCGGCAGCGCCAGCCCGAGGCCGAAGCCGACGTTGCGCACCAGCGCCAATGCCAGGAAGGCGCCGGCCGAGAAATAGACTCCGTAGGTCAGGTTGATCACCCGCAACACCCCGAACATCAAGGTGAATCCCAAGGCGAACAGCGCATAGGTGGCGCCGGCGACGAAGCCGTTGACGAGTTGCTGGCCGAGCATCCCCGACTTACCGCCGCCCCCGGCTCATTCCAGGATCCGGAACCTGCCGCCCTTCATCTCCAGCACGACGACTCCGGAATTATCGGCCGGGTCGCGGCTGGGTGCGAAGGCGAAGGGCCCGGTGACGCCGGTGGTTTTCACTGCGATCAAGCTCGTTGCCAGCTTTTCCGGATCGGCTGCACCCGCCGCATCGAGAGCGAGGGCCACGATGTGGAGCGCGTCATAGGCTTGGGCTGCGAACTGATCGGGGTCCTGCTTGAATTTGGTCCGGTATTCGGCCACGAATTTCTGATTGGCCGGATCGGCCTTGCCGATGAACCAGGGGCTGCCGACCAGAGTCCCGTCGGCCGCCTCGCCGGCGATCTCGCCCAATGTCGGCGAATTGAAGCCATTGCCGCCGATGAACCGGATATGAGGCGAAAACCCTTGCGCCCGCGCTTCCAGCAAGATTCCCGACGCGGCTTCGACCAGGGCCGAGACCACCACGGCGTCGGGATCGAGGCTCTTGATCTTGGTCAGCTGGGCCGAGAAATCCGTATCCTTGGCCCCGAAGCTCTCGGTCGCCACGGTCTCGATGCCGAGCTTTTCCAGCGCCACCTTCATCACCTCCCAGCCCGATTTGGTGAAGGCGTCGTCGTTGCCGTAGAGCACGGCTACTTTCTTGATCCCGAATTTGCGCTGGGCCGCTTCCAGGGTCACGGGCACGACATCGGCTTCGGGCAGCGAGGTGCGGAAGACATAGGGGCCGATGGCGGTGATGCCGTTGGCCGTGGTCGAGGTGCCGAGGATCGGGATCCGGCGCTCATTGGCGACCGGCCCGACCGCGAACATCTCGGTCGACAAAGTCGGGCCGAGGATCAGCGGCACCCTGTCCCGGCCGATCAGGCCGCGCGCGGCGTTCACCGCCTGCTCCTTGGTGCCGGCCGAATCCTGGAACTCGATTGCGAGCTTGCGGCCGCCGATCACGCCGCCGGCCGCGTTGATGTCGTCGAGGGCGAGCTCGAAGCCGTTCTTGATCGGAATGCCGTAGCGGCTGGCCGGGCCGGTCAGAACCTCGATCGCCCCGAGCGTCACCGGCTCGCTGTTCTGGGCGCGGGCAGTGCTCCCTGCCGAGAGCAGAGCCAATGCGGCCAGTGCCGCCCGCGCGTATCCGATCATGACTTCCCCCGCCGCCCCGGGGCTCCCCACCCCTCGCTCTACATAGCGCCGGCGACTGCCGGGCGCCAGCGTCTGCGCGGTCTCGGGTCCGGGCGATCGGGAGATCCTTCGCCGCCAGCTCGCGGCCGCCCGCGGCGGAGGCCGGGTGCCGTCGCTCGGCCGATCAGCGGAACCGCTTCACGACGTCGCCGTCGCTCACACCCCCCTTGAGAAACAGGGGCATGAAGTGGTTTTGATTGTGCAGGATATGAACAGTGGGGCCGGTGCTTCCGATCAGAACGCGGTGCGCCCGCAGCCGGCCGCCCTGCACCTGCACCACGCGAATCCGGATCCCCATTTCTTGCGCCAGCAAGCTTCCCTCCTGGCCATAGATGTCCAACATCTCTCCCGCGAGTTCCGGGAAAAGCGCCGACAGATTTCCGCGAAGAATCCCGACTGCGGTCATATCCGTACCCGGAGTTCCCCGCTGCAATTGATCGAGACTGTCGAGGAGACAGTTATTTCCGACCCCGGTCGCGTCGCTCGGATTGAACAGCTCCAGGAGGGATTGCATATCGCCGATGAGCCTGCTCGACAGTTCGCCGGCGAGCCCGCCGACTGCCCAAGCATCGACCTCCTCGGGCAAATCCCGGTAAGATTGGTAGTGTTCATCTCCCTCTTTTTTGAAATATTCATTGTATAATTCGTATGTAGATCCCAATTTCTTTACGAGCTCTGTCACTTCGATTTTGATTTTGCTGATGTCACCGTTCCATTTCTCAATACTTTTCTTTGTGGCAATGAGAGAGACAAGACAATCTTTCATTTGGACCTTATACTCGTCTAGTTCTTCTTTTGGCGCGTCGCGACCTGGGTGGGCTTCCTTGAGAACATTTCGATCGAACTGTAGAGATTGGTATTTTCGGGCCAATTCTTTGCCATGCCGGTTCAGAAATTCAAATCGTTTCATTACCTGATTGAACTCCAGGTGTAGCTGGACCAACGGAATGTCGTACGGGTTCCGCGCCATCAAGACATTACGGCGATGGCTCGCCCCCGAACCCGCGAACGCATGGTACCAGCGCACGGCCTGGAGAGTCTCCGCCGTCCAGCCCCGTTCCGGCAGAAACAGGGGCCGCTTTACTGCTTCGGCCGCGACCTCTTGCGGAATCTCCATCAGTTCGGCGATCTTTTTGGCCGACAGGCCTTGCCCGGCCAAATAGCGTGAGGCCGGCGTGGCGGGACCGGCCTCGGGCCAGAGGATACACCCGAGTGTCTGCCGGTTGCCTCGCCGGAGTCTCTCGGCTCATGTATTTTCCTGTTGACAGATAAGAAATGACATCCTATAACCCGAACGTGATCCTGTCCCTTGCCCGGCACGCAACCGAACCGGGCGATCGGGTAACCAGCGTTCGGCTATAGACCAGGAGTGAGCAAATTCCCACCGACGAGCCCAACAGCAGCACGAGCGCCCAGGCCCCCACCGATCCGGTCGGCGATCGCTCGGACGCGGGTTCGGGCGAGCCGGGGCGGACGCGGACCGACCGGCAACTGCGGATGCTCGACGAAGTGGCCGAGATGACGATGGTTCTGACACGCGCGACCTATGCCGAGGCGCTCCGGGAACTGGCCCAGCGGGAACAAGCGGCCCAGGAGCCGCCGGCCGTAGAGCAGGCCACCCCGCAACCTTCCGTCTCCGCCGAGCCCGCGGCCGAGCCCGCCCGGGCGAAACCCGCTCGCACCGAACCGGCCGAGCCGCGGCTGCCCCGGTTCAGGGGTCCGTCGGGGACCCGCGATCCGCGGGTGATCTTCACCATGCTCTCAGCCGAACTGCGCCAGATCATCGCCCTGCAAGTCTGGATCGCCGGCGGCGGCAAGGCCCAGACCAAGGCCAAGGTCGAGACTTACGCTCCGGGCAAGAGCCCGGCCGAGATCGAGCGCAAGCGGCTGATCCGGCGGCTCCTCGACGAATGCCTGGTGTTCACCATGGCCAAGCTCTACAACGACATGGACGGGCTCGAACTCGACTATGTCCGCGGCATCATCGACGAGCGGGTCGAAGCCAAGGAGATCCTCGGCGATCTCATGACCAAGCCGATCAGCGTCA
>Ga0209274_10000281_pt1 | contig 35695 bp, 25 predicted proteins | sample HubBroMetageREF1_FD_188343 | JGI IMG/M metagenome (GOLD analysis project Ga0209274, IMG submission 188343) | Reference soil microbial communities from the Hubbard Brook experimental Forest, New Hampshire, USA - Hubbard Brook CCASE Soil... | ecosystem: Environmental > Terrestrial > Soil >...
TTTGTATGCGGGTTTGGGAACAAAGGTCGAACCGTAAAAGAGACTCTCGAGTTGATCCGCGAAAGCTGATCCGGAAGAGAGGTCGTCTGTGCGCACAGCGTTACGGCTGAAGCGCCTGAGTCGCGGTGGGATGCACCTGCTCGTTCTGAATCGCCGATGCATCCCAGCCGCCGCCCAATGCTTTGACCAGGTAGACCGAGGTGACCATCTGCTGGCCCAGCAACTGGGTCGAGAGCCGCTCGTTGGTCAACAATACGGATTGCGCGGTAATTACATCCAGGAAGGTTGTCAGGCCACCGACATAGCGATCATTGGCGATGTCGAGCGCACGGTGCGCATCGGCGACCGCCGCACTCTGGCTTTCCGCGGCCCGGGACAAAGAATTCAATCCCGAGAGGCCATCTTCGACTTGCTGAAACGCGCTGAGAGTGGACTGCCGGTAGTTGGCGACCGATTCGTCGTAGGCTGATTCTGTAGCGGCAAGCGTAGCCCGATTACGTCCGCCGTTAAAGATCGGCTGCAGCAGATCACCGCCCAACGACCAGAAAGTGCTGGGAGCGCTAATCAGTGAGCCGAGAGTAACGCTCTGAAACCCACCCGCGCCAGAGATGGTGAATTGCGGGTAGAACGCGGTCCGGGCAACACCCACGAGTGCGTTCGCCTGCGCCATACCTCTTTCCGCAGTGGCTATATCGGGTCGCCGTTCCAGCAGGTCCGACGGTATTCCCAGAGGAACCGGCGGGGGAACCGCGAGCAAGGGTGCGACCCGAATGCTAAATGTGGACGCGGGGTTTCCCGTGAGCACCGCGATAGCATGTTCGAACTGTGCGCGCTGCTGTTTTAGCAGATCGAGCTGCGTGACGGTGGAATCCAGCAGTGTTTGCTGCTGCGCCAAGTCCAGACCGGAGGCGATGCCGCCTTCATGGCGGTGGTTCACCAGCACCAGTCCTTGCCGCTGAATCTTGACCGACTCCTGCACAACCTGGTATTCCGAATCGAGTTCACGCAGGCTGAAGTAGTCAGCAGCGAGTTCCGCGGTCAGGACCAGTTGAACATTCTGCAGATCGGCGGCGGTGCCTTGCAGGCTGGCATTGGCGGCTTGCAAAGTTTTCCGTGCGCGACCGAAGAGATCTACTTCGTAGTTCAAGGCGAATGGAACTTCATACAACCCTTGTGTCAGCGCGACTCCGGGCTGCGTGTTTTCCGGGCGATTCCCAGAGTACCGAATGCGGGATGCGCTGGGATCGACGTTGGCAGTCGGGAACAGCCCCGCAGATGCCACTCGCGCCAGTGAGCGCGCATGATCCAAACGATCCCGGGCCGCCTCGAGCGATTGGTTCGCTTTCAGCAGTTGTTGCTCGTAGCCGTTAAGTTCCGCATCATTGAAAATCTCCCACCACGATCCTTTTGCGAGGGCGTCTTTCGGTGCGGCCTCGCGCCATGGGCCCTCGGATTTCCATGCCGGTGGTGCCTGGATCGGCGGACGCTGGTACTTGGGACCCACCGCGCAGCCCGCCAGGCACAAGCTTGCCCCGAGCGTGAAAGCTGCGAACCACTTCATGATTGCTTTCCTTGCGGATTATCAGGCGCGACATTTACGGTCTGGCCATCTTCCAGAGAATCGGCGGGATTAACGATGATGCGGTCCTCGACCCCCACTCCACCAAGAATCTCCAAAGTCGTGCCGTAGTCACGACCAATCGTGATGGGCCGCAATCGCACCTTGTTATCGGATCCCACAATCGCTAACTGTGCGCCCTCCCGGCGGAAGAGCATGGCATTCACGGGGACGGTAACTTTTTCGGTATTGGTCTTGGCGGAGAAATGCACTTCGCCGAAAGAACCGCGCAGCAGACGGCCGTCCTTATTAGGAACATCGACTTCAGTCAAAAGAGTACGGGTGGCGGGATCAATAGCCTCGGCGGTGCGCGCCACCGTTCCTCGAAACTTCTGCCCGGGAATTTCCTGAAGCGTGATGTAGGCCGGCATCCCATTTTTGATGGCGGGTGAATAGGCTTGGGGAACGTTGGTGAAGACGCGCAAGGGATCGACCTTAGCCAGGATGAAAAGCTCAACGCCCGCCGATCCGGCATTGATGAGGGCTCCAGGATCGACATTGCGTTTGACCAGCACACCGGTGAAGGGCGCGTAGACGTGCTTGAACCCCTCCAACTGTTCAAGGCGGCGAACGTTGGCGTCAGCCGCGGCCAGGTTGGCGATGGCCTGCTGATATGCACTGGTCTGCATGTCGTTTTCCTGCTGCGAAACGGAGTCTGTCTTTCGCAGGTTCTGCCAGCGATCGGCGGAAATTTTCGCAATATCCAACTGAGAAGAGGCCTGCTGTCGACTGGCACGCGCCTGGGATAATTCCTGATCCACTTCCGGCGTATCGATGTCTGCGAGCAGTTCTCCCTGAGAAACGTGGCTGCCAATGTCCCGATACCAGCGCAGCAAGTATCCGTTCGTGCGAGCGTAGATCGGGGACTCTTCGTAGGCCTGCAAGGATGCGGGCAGCACGAGTTCTTCGTCGGGCTTTTCCGCAATGGGGTGAACGACCGCGACAGTGGCAACGGAATCGATTTCCGTTACCTTGGCCAGCGCGCGCCCCGCACGAAAGCGGCTGAACATGCTCACGGCACCGCTCAGAAAAAGCACGACTATGACCATGACGACGATGATCACGGCTGTACGCGGCGATGCCGCCGGAAGTTCCGGAGGCGGCGTCACCTCTGGCGGGGTGTGTGTTGATTCCGCCGCGGACTGATTATTTACAGGCTCGGTCTGCATGATGATTCGCTCGACTCCTAACGATCTCGTGTCCTTCGAAACTTTCCCGTGTCCAAACCCTGCACCTTATTCAGGTTGTTTTATCGCATCCGAGGACGCTCCCTCACGGCTGTGAACCATGGCGAAAACACACGGCACAAAGAACAACGTTGCCACAGTCGCGAACAGCAGCCCGCCGATGACTGCCCTGCCGAGCGGAGCGTTCTGCTCCCCGCCCTCCCCCAGGCCCAGGGACATGGGAAACATACCGATCACCATGGCCAATGCCGTCATGAGCACAGGGCGAACCCGAGTGTAACCCGCTTCCAGCGCCGCTCTTACGGGTGGCACGCCGACCTGCATCCGATCCCGCGCAAAAGACACCATCAGGATGGAATTGGCGGTCGCGACTCCCATGCACATGACCGCTCCGGTTAGAGACGGCACGCTTAGCGTGGTATGCGTCAGCAGCAGCATCCACGCAATTCCCGCCAAAGCCCCCGGAAGAGCGGTGATGATCACGAAGGGATCGAGCCACGACTGGAAGTTCACCACAATCAGAAAATAGACCAACAGGATCGCTCCCATCAGCCCGATTCCCAACCCCACGAACGACGACTGCATGGTTTCCACCTGTCCGCGGACAACAATGCGCGTGCCCCGAGGCAGATGCTCGATGAAGGGCTGCAAGAGTTTCTGCGTTTCTCTAGCCACACCTCCCAGGTCCCGCCCTTGTGTGCTGGCATATACGTCAATGACCGGCTCGATGCCATAGTGCGACACGACCGCTGGCCGCGAAGTCGGTGACAACTGCACCAGATTCCCCAGCACCTGGGAGTTCGGGACAGAACGATCGTTGACCGGCAAGTTCATCAAGTCCTGCAGCGAAGTCATCCGGTATTGCGGCGACTGCACTACCAGTTGATACGTCACACCGTTCTTTGGATTCAGCCAGAAACTGGGCGCAGTCTGGAAGCTTCCGCTAAGTGAAACCAACACGCTCTGGGCAACGTCCAGTGGATTCATGCCGATCTGCGTTACGAGATCGCGATCGATGTCCAGATGCAGCGTCGGCAGACCCAACATCTGCTGCACGTGCACGTCGGCCGTGCCGGGAACGCGCCGCAAGCTGTTGGCAATCTGCTGGGCGATCCCGTAGTTCGTCTGCATATCCGCACCGATCACCTGAATATCAATTGGCGCGGGCAAACCGAAGTTCAGGATCTGGGTGACGATATCGGCCGGCTGGAAGAAGAACTCTACTCCGGGAAAGCGCCGCGGCAGTTCCTGGCGCAAGTGTTGCACGATCTCCCCGGTTGGCTGATGTTGCTCGGCGTTCAGGCCAAGCAGGATCTCGGCGTCGCTGGTGCCGATCACGCCCGAATTGCTGTAGGACAAATTGATGCTTGAGTTGGGCAATCCGATGTTATCCAGCACGGTTGCAATCTCGCCCTTGGGCAGATCTTGATGCAGGAACTGTTCCACCTGATCGCAAATGCGAGCCGTTTCTTCCACCCGCAGGCCGGCACGGGCGCGCAGGTGCAGCCGGATCAGACCTGCGTCAACCGACGGAAAGAAATCTTCACCCAGAAGGAAAACCCAGCCCAGCGAAAGCAGGCAGAAGGCGAGAAAGCAGCCGACGAAGAGTTTGCGGTGCTGGATCGTGGTTTCCAGCAGTTGGTAGTAGCCATTGCGGAAGTTGTCGAAGCGTTTCTCAAATCCGCGTTGAAACCGTCCCATGAACGTTTTCGGTCCCCCCGCCTTATGCTCGTGTCCGCGCATGATGTACATGACCAGCGTAGGGATGAGCGTTCGCGACAGAAAATACGAGGCCAACATGGCGAAGACCACAGCCTCGGCGAGCGGCACAAACAGAAACTTTGCCACTCCTGTCAGGAAAAACATGGGGACGAACACGATGCAGATGCAAATCGTAGAAACGAAGGCCGGGACCGCGATCTGCGCCGCGCCATCGAGAATCGCCTGCTTCATTTCCTTGCCCTGGGCAAGGTTCCGCTCGATGTTTTCGATTTCCACCGTAGCGTCGTCGACCAGGATGCCCACGGCCAGCGCCAGACCGCCCAATGTCATGATGTTGATCGTCTGTCCGAGCGCGCTGAGCACGATGATCGATACGAAGATCGACAGCGGGATTGAGATAGAAATGACAATCGTGGGCCGCCAGTCTCCAAGGAAAAGCAGGATCATGGCTGCGGTCAGAAGAGCGGCGGTCAGCGCCTCGACCACCACCCCCCGAATGGATGCGCGTACGAACAGCGATTGATCGAACAGCGCGGTAATCTTCATCTCCGGCGGCAGTGACTGAGACGCAAGCTGAGCCATGCGTTTCACGCCTTCGACAATCGTGATGGTCGACGCGCTGCCCACCTTCAACATCGACATCAGGGCGCCACGCTCCCCATTCATGTGCACAATATTGGTTTGCGGTGCGAACCCGTCGCGGATGTGGGCCACGTCGCGCATGTAAATAGTTGACCCACTCACGGTCTTAACGGGAAGATCGTTCAATTCCGCCATGGTCTGCGGATTGCCGTTCATCTCCACCTGGTATTCCAGCAAGCCGATCTTGGTGGTGCCTGCGGGAAGAATCAGGTTCTGCGCGCTGAGCGCATTCACAATGTCGTTGGGAGAAAGACCATTGGCCTGCAGCCGCGGCAGGTCCAGATCGACTTGTATCTGGCGTATTTTGCCGCCGTAGGGGAACGGGGTCGCGGCGCCCGGCACGGTCGCCAGCTGCGTGCGCAGAAAGTTATTGCCCAGATCGAAGAGCTGCTGCTCAGGCAGTGTCTTGCTGCTCAATCCCAACTGGACGATCGGCGTCGACGAGGCGGAATACGTGACAATCAGCGGCGGCACGGTTCCAGGTGGCAAGCTCCGGAGGGTGGTTTGCATCATGGCCGTGGTTTGCGCCAGCGCCGTCTGGATGTTCGCCGTGGGCTGAAAAAAAACTTTGATCACCCCAATGCCATTGAGCGACTGCGACTCGATGTGTTCAATGTCATTGACGGTGATGGTGAGACCGCGCTCGGCATTGGTGACAATGCGGTCGGCCATTTCGTCGGGGGCCATCCCGGGATAGTTCCACACCACGCTAATCACAGGAATGTTGATGTCCGGCAAAACGTCAACCGGCATACGCACAATCACCAGCGGCGTCAGAAGGATAAGCACCAACGCCATGACCGTGAACGTATAAGGGCGCCTAAGGGCTAACGCAACAATCCACATCGGTCTAGCTGTTCTCCAGCCCGGGAAGGGCGAAAGTCGTACCTGCGGCCATGCGCGCCAGGCATCAACCTGATAGCGCGAATAGGACCAGTATATGAGAATCGGGGAAGCGCTGCCGAAAGCGGGTCGTGGCTCAGTTTGAATTTTCAAATCGTGGCGTCATCCCGAGCGGAGCCGTTCTTCAGGCGGAGAGAGGGATCTCCCTAGAACTTGTGCCTGGGGAGATCCCCCCGCGGCTGAAATGCGCCGCGGTTCGGGATGACGTAAGGGGAATGATTCAAACTGAGCCACTACTCGAAAGCGGCACCAACTGCCGCCCGAAAAGACGGGACCAGTAGCCGCGCCCAACGTCGGGGGGGCTTGACGGTCCCTTCCGCTGCACGCGGGAGCAACAATCCGGAGATAATCCCGACCAGCTGCGCTGAAATCTCGGGTGCAGGCCCTTCTGCTTCCCTCGCATGGCCGCCACGAGTGTTTGCAGCTTTCTCGTCTTCGAGGACACCAAATAAGGAAGCCGGGTCGGCACAGGCGGATCAGGATGTGCCTGGATCAGTCGATTTCTTACTCGTCTTTGTGGTTTTGCTTGTGGTGGGTGGCATGGCGACGGCACGAATCTCCTCCGGCGGATCCCCAAGCGATTGTCCATAGGGCGGATTGCTTTCTTCCGAAATCCGAACAAGCCGCAGTTCCACGAACCCGCTTTGAAACGCTTTGCGCTGTTATCTGAGAGGTTTGCTGATCCAGTGGTCGGTGAAGGTCGAGTGCTGGATGGGAGACTCGACTTTAGGCATGTGGCAGGTTGTACAGTTCCGTGTGCTTACGGGGCAGGCCGCGCCTGGGTACTCAGCAGTTGTTTTTGTGCCTGGCTGATTGACATGACATTGCAGACAGCGTGAATCATAGGCTCCGGGATCGTGCTCCAGGGGCTGATGGGGATCGTGGCAGGCAACGCAAGTGAGTCGCGCGTCTGGTTTGCTCCAACACTTGCTGTTTTCGAGGCGGTAAGGCGCGAAGCGGAGGTTCAATGCACCCAGTCCAATGTTCGTGACAACGTCTTCCCACGTGCGGTGGCAGGCGCCGCAGAAATCTACTGATTCGACCGGATTCAATCGACTGAGATTCATGATCGAGTCCGCGCCCTGCTCCTGCTGTCCTGAATTCATGGCAACTACATGACTGGCGCCTGGTCCGTGGCAGGCTTCGCAGGTGACGCCGGGCACAGCGCTGTTTACATCGAGTTGATTGTTCGTCACGGAAGCGGTGGTGTGACAGGCGAAACACGCGCGGCTCTCTGCTGGTGGCATGCGACGTCCCGCGGCATCTTCAAGGCTGCGGGGTGTGGCAAGAGATTGCCCCGGAGTGATGTTCAGATCTTGAGAAGACGCAAAAAAAGTCAGATGGCTTTCGTAGTACCTGCCGCTTCTCTCGTAGACATAAGTCTGGCCCAGGTGACCGACGCCAAATGCCCATAGCAGGTCGGCGGAGAAGGGCGCCGCATCACCGCTAGCCGTGACCGTTAGAACACTTTTCCCGCCTTTGGTTACGATCTGCTCACGGTAGGGACCAAGGCGAAAGGAGAGATGGTCATGCTGGCGAAGTATCTCCGCATCGGGGGCGTGAACGGCGGCGCGGGCCATGGCGTGTTTTTGCTGGGTCGCAGCCTTGGAAGCATGACATCTCGCGCACACTGCCGCGCCCACGTAACTATCTCGAGCGGCGTCTCCTTTAGTGGGCCACCAGCCGGGCGATTGCACCCGTGATGCCGTGGGCATAGACATGCTGAGGGGAGCAGAAGTTTGAGCTAAGGACGCGGAGGCTACCACGCAGATTACGAGCGCAGACACGAGTTGGAGAGCGATTCCGGCCCTCGGGGTTAATGCTGCACGAAACAGGTAGTGCTGAGGATTCTTAGCCGCATCAACTCGCACCGTCATACTTAAGGCTTAGCCCGGAGTTTTGGCCGCGAAGACGGCTGCTATTGTCTCGTCAATCTTTGTTCGGGTCAATCTGTGAAACGGATTTCGGAAACGCTCGTCCTCAGCGGGGGCGCACGCTGACCAGTTCGGTTTCCACCGGAACGCCACGAGCGATCTTGACTCGGACCAGCGCCTCGAAAGGTTTGATCGGCTCAGCCCCCGAGTCGGGGATCTCATGCAGCAGTTTCTCCACCGTCTCCGGTCGGCAGGCAAATTCCACTCCGCCTTGCGTTCCGAAAGTGGTGGTTCCCGCTAGAATCATCACGTACCGCCCAGATCCCATTCCCGGCACCAGTCCGATGACCGAGTAATCTTCCGTCAGTGCAGCACCGGAAGGACTGGCGAGGTAGGCGCTGGCTTCTCCCGGCTTCGGATGTTTGTTAACGATCGCAAGATCTCCTTGGCGCGGCCCCGAAGCCACCCGCTGAAAAACGAATTCCTGCATGTTGGGAATGTCGAGCAACGAGAGATTCTCGGACGGAGATCCGACAAAGATCAGGTTGTTATTTTTTACGTCGTCGAGTGAGAACAAACTCCCACGCTTGACCCGGATTTTCTGTCCCAGCGTGCTAAACGCTTCATCGAGAGCGTGGATGGCCAGCACTTCTCCCACACCTGTGTAATGGTCATACACCGCGACCTTGGAATCCTGACGCGAATCGTAGTAACGCATGCCAGTTTCCGGTCGTCCCACGAACGCTGCATTGCTGAAGATCACCCAGGGCTCCTCGCCTCCGGAAGTAAAGGCTCGCCAAAACGTAGCCAGAGGGCCGGTGGCCCGACCCACACTGGGCTTAGCTGTCGCGGTCCCATCCAGTTTGCGGTTCCACAGCACGCTTCCCAAAGCGATCAAGCAAATCAGGAGACCGACCACCAACAAGACCACAGCGATGCGCCAGCGCGCCGGCACCTGGATCTCGCGCGCCGGCACGATTTGTGGCTGGGTTCGCGAATCTACCGACGTCGCCGCGACCGGTCGCACCTCAAACGTGAGGTGATAGCTGCCTTTCGGAATCTTGACTACGATTGGGTCGGCTGCTCCCTCCGTCGCGTAGTATTCCGCAAGCTTCAGCCGGAGCCTCCCAGCTTGCACGCGAATGGTTGAATCCGTGTGTGGGTCAAAGTCCGCAGGCCGCCGGTATACCTCGGTGGCAATCTGATACTCCTTCAGTGGGGCTTGAGGTTGATAGAGGGATTGTTTCGCGAGATATTGCAGCAGCTTGCACAGGGATTCCGAGCCCCGCAGGCTATGACTTTTAATAATGCTATCTATTTGTTGGAAGAATTGCTCTTGCTCAGCGGCAAACGTGTGTGACACGGCCATTTAACACCGACGTAACTAGGAATTGCATCGTGCTGCAGCAGCAGCATTTTACAGGAGTAACGGTCTCGAAACATAGTGAAACTTTCGCAAGGCTGCCCTTGGCACTACAAATTGCAATTCTAGAACGGACGCGCCCTAGGAAATCAACGCCATCTCGACGTCCCCGCAATCTGGAGGAAACATTGAAGACTAAATTCTTTTTGGTCATTCTGGTGCTGGGCCTGGCCGGTCTGGCGGCAGCTCAGACGGACACAGCCCGCCTCTTTGGCACGATTACAGATCCCACCGGCGCCGTCGTCCCGAACGCGACCATCACACTGACTGACGCCGCAACTGGACGGATCGTAACCGCACAGACGAGCGACTCGGGCACCTACGGTCTGAATGCTTTACCGATCGGAAACTATCATCTCCAGGTGAAGAAGGACGGATTCAAGACCGCAACCTCCGACTTCCCCCTGGACGTTTCCCAGGTTCTCGAAGTCAGCCTCCAGCTGGAAACTGGATCGGCAGCTACCACCGTTGAGGTTACGGGTGATGTCCCGGTGGTCGATACCGCTACATCCAGCGTAGGCGAAGTTATTGAAGGACGCCAAGTGGTCGATCTCCCGCTCAATGGCCGCAACTTCTCGTCGCTGGCCTTGATGACCCCGGGCGTCAGCCGGGGTGCTTACGCCAATAGCGCAGCCGGCATCGGCCCTGGGGGGGCCGCAGCCGAGACCTGGCGCAACTACGATTCGGGTGGAGCTGCACTTGCGGTAAACGGCCTGCGACCTCAGGCTAACAACTGGATTATCGACGGCATTGACAACAACGAGTCATTGGTGAACACGATCGTGATCTTCCCGGCGATCGAAGACATCGCGGAATTCAAGACCACCACCAACGTTGCGCCGGCTGAGTTTGGACGGGCGGGTGGCGCGGTCGTCCAGGTTGCCACCAAGTCCGGAACCAACCAGATACACGGCTCCGCATACTGGTTCAACCGTTCCAAAATCGCTGCCGCGGATGTGTTCCAGTACACCGACAATCCTCACTGTACTTCCCTTGGCGAGTCAAACTGTGTGGCCCTTCCAGACCTAAGCCGCAACCAGTTCGGCGCGTCGCTGGGCGGGCCCATCTGGAAGCAAAAGGTGTTCGCCTTTGTTGATTACCAGGGTTGGCGCCAGGTTCTACCGGCTGGCGCTTACATCAACCGAGTACCGACGGCTCTGATGCGCACGGGCAACTTCACCGAACTGCTCAGCCCGTCCGGGGCGGGCACTGCCACTAGCATACCCTACTCCGGATTGCCTGGCTGCGCCGCTGCCGCGACGGCACAGCCCAACGCGTTTGCTACCACTTCAAGCGGCAATTACGGATACGTGTTCAACCCTCAGACTTGCCTGCCCTTCGGTTGGGATACAACCACCGACGCGCCCGGACCCGGCATCAACGTGATTCCGCCTGCCAATCAAGTTGGCCCCGGCGTCCCCTATCTGAACTTGTTTCCACTCCCGAATATCGCGGGGGCGAACCCCGCGACCAACGACCTTAATATCAGCCAACCGCAAAGACAGGTCATCAATGAGAACGATTACGACGCACGCCTGGACTTTGCAGTCACTTCCAAGGACACCGTCTTCGCCCGTTACAGTTTGGGCACGGATTTCCTGAACGGCACGGAAATACTGAGTGACTCCACCCACAACTTGCCCGTCGGCGGCGGTACCAACCCGTCCCATCCGCGCCAGGCCGGCCTGGGCTGGACCCACATTTTCAGCCCCACGATCGTCAACGAGTTTCACTATGGCTACATTCGCGATCTTCTCGGTTACCAGCAGCCCAACGGCAACATTCCAGTGGCGGCCGGCCTGGGCATTCAAAATGCCAACACTTCTCCGCTGCTCGGTGGCATGCCCATCATTGGAGGCTGGTATGGGAATATCAGCTACGTCGGTGACGGCGGCCCCTATCTCGTTATCGAGCCTACCCAGCAGTTCAGCGATGCAATCACCTTGATCAAGGGAAAGCACACCCTCAAGTTTGGAGCCAGCATTATTCATCGCGATGTGAATTGGGATCAGGGCAACGATGCGAAAGGTTATTTCTGGATTGATGACGGAGACTTTGGCGCTTATCCAGCCAAAACCTCGGGCCATGGAACCTTTACCGGATATGAGACTTCCGAAGTGCTTGCCGGGTTCATGGGCGCCTACTCGGTTGGCGCATTTAGCGGGTACTTTCAGACCCGGAGCTGGGAGAACGGCTTCTTTGGGCAAGACGATTGGCGAGTTAGTCGCAAGCTGATCCTGAACCTGGGCCTGCGCTACGACATCCTCAGTTGGCCGAAGGAAGCCAACAACCACGAGTCCAACTTCAATCCCGCGACGGGGGAACTGGTCGAAGCTGGGGCAGCCGGATGGCCTGCTGCTCTGATCAATACGCCAAAGACAGATTTCGGTCCCCGCATCGGCTTTGCCTTTGATCCGAAGGGCGACGGCAAAACGGTGATCCGCGGTGGCTACGGCTTGTTCTACTACCTCGACCGCGGCGGCGTTGGCAACGAGCTCTCCAATAACCCCGACTTTAACGGGACTTCGACCTATTACGCCTGTCCGACGGCGACGACCTGCGCAAGCGGCTACCGATTTGCGTTCACGGGAGCAGCGGCTGCCGGAGCCACCGATCCCACCACAGCCTCGGCAGCTCTCCCCCCGAAAATCGGCATCGCCCCGGACGCGGTGACGACTACCACCAACGTGATTTACTACCCCAAAAACAGCCCCAACTCGAATATCCAGGAATGGAACCTTCAAGTCGAGCGCGCCTTGGATAGCCAGACATCGTTTGACATTGCCTACGTTGGAACGAAGATGGGGAATCTCGCCACTACGTTCAACGCCAACGAGACGGTTCTTGGCACTGGCTGTACCGGTTGTCCTGCCGAGACAAGCTGGTTCCCGGTTGGAGGTGCTATCAACCCGAATGGTGTCGGCACTATCAGTGCGACTGAGATGATCGGCAGCGGAAGCTACAACAGCCTGCAGTCAAAACTGACGCGCCGCTTGAAAAGCGGACTTCAAATCACAGCGGCCTACACCTGGTCGCACACCCTGGATGACTCCGCCTCCGCCTTCGGCTCATCTGGCGGAGTCTTGGACGGCCCCAACGGAACACCACTGCTGGCTTATGAGCGCGGCAACTCGGACACCGATCAGCGCCAGCTCTTTACCTTGAGCTCCCTCTACGAGCTGCCCTTCGGGCGCGGCAAGACCTTTGGCCACGACATGCCGAAGGCGATTGATTACGCGGTCGGTGGCTGGCAGTGGAACAACGTAGTTGTGCTGGCTACCGGCACGCCGCTCGACATTTCAGGGGCGCCGAACAGCGCGAACGGCCGTCCGGATTACCACGGCGGATGCAAGACTGGCTCCTCCTGGAGTATTGACCCGGCTACGAACGTGCCGGCAAAGTACTGGATCCGGTGTCCGGGAGCGGGACCATTCACCGCCCAAACACCGCCGGCGTTCACAGCGCCCGCCGGACTGGTTGGCAATCTGCCCCGCAACGCCTTCCCGGGGCCAGGGACCTATAACTGGGACATGTCGCTCGTAAAGAACATCACGATCGGCGAGCGGGTGACGACGCAGTTGCGCGCCCAGGTCTACAACCTGTTGAACACGCCACAGTTCCAGAACCCCGACACCACCTACGGCAACGGCAACTTCGGGCAGCTGCTCAGCCCTCGGGTCACCCCCCCGAATCGCGAGCTCGAACTGGCGGTGCGCGTATCCTTCTAACTTGAAGCCGAGAGGAGACGATTGAGAACAGTTCTCAAGCGTCTCCTGATTCTTTGGAGCCAGCAGCAGGAGACGCGCTCGACTCTCCTCTCTGAGCAGGTCTGGTCCACGTTGTTCGGTAAGTCTGCCTCGGTTGGTCTGCTCCAATCCGGGCTCCTCAATCCGGACTTCAGGAACTGCCATGAAAAACACACGTAGCATCGTGCTGTTGCTGATAGCGGTCTGCCTGCTCGCGCTGCCGGCATTGCCGCAACGGGTTGCCGGGGCAGGGCAACTTCCGGTCGTTCGGAAAATTGAGCCGCCAAACTGGTGGGTGAACTACACACCTGAGCTCATGCTGCTGCTCACCGGTCAGAATCTGGGCGGCGCGCGAGTGGAAAGTCCGACGAAAGAAGTGACCGTCCTCGGCGCGGAAGCTTCCGCCAATGGACATTATCTGTTTGCCCACCTGCGGCTTGGTCCAGATTTACCGTCGGGAACCATTCCCCTGCAACTGATCACTTCGGCGGGATCGACGGCTGTTTCGTTGCCCGTTCTGGCTCGCGCAGACGCCCGCGGTCTTTTCCAAGGCATTTCTCGCGACGACGTCATCTACCTGATCATGCCCGACCGCTTCGCCGATGGCGATCCTTCGAACGATCAGCCCGCAGGTTCGAACGGCCGTTATGACCGCAGCAATCCCATGGCGTATCACGGCGGCGATCTGCGCGGCATTCGAGAGCACCTTGGATATCTGCATGATCTTGGCGTTAACACGCTATGGCTTACTCCGGTCTGGAAGAATACTGACTCCGACTACCACGGCTACCATGTCGTCGATTTCTACGCCCTCGACGACCACATGGGCTCCATGCCGGAATACCAGGGGTTGGTTGCCGATGCGCACCGGCTGGGGATGAAGGTGCTGATCGATTACGTGGTCAATCACACCGGCCCGCAGCATCCCTGGGCCAATAATCCGCCAACGCCCACATGGTTTCATGGCACGCCCGCGCATCATCTGGAACCTGCTTACACGTTTACCGGGCTCGTCGATCCCCATGCTTCGCCACGCGAATATCTCAATACGCTTGATGGCTGGTTTGCCGGAAAATTGCCTGATCTGAATCCAGACGATCCCGCACTCGCTCTCTACCTGGCGCAGAATGCGATGTGGTGGACGGAGATCGCGCAACTCGATGGCTTCCGCCTGGATACGTTCCCCTATTCCACACGCCAGTTCTGGAGTGGATGGCACGAGCGACTGCGTCAGGTGTATCCGCAGATCAACGCCATCGGCGAAGTGTCCGACAGCGATGCGGCCATCACGTCATTTTTTGAAGGGGGACGAAAACAATTTGACGGAATCGACTCCGGCCTCGCCACGGTCTTCGATTTCCCGCTCAGCCATGCCCTGCGCGATGTAGTCCTCCAGGGTGCGCCGATAGAGAAGATCGTCGATGTTCTTCGCCACGACGAACTCTATCCGCATCCGGAAACGCTGGTTACCTTCATCGGAAATCATGACCAAACGCGCTTCCTGAGTGAAAAGGATAGCAGCCCGGCCAAACTCAAAGCCGCTTTTGGATTGCTGCTAACCTTGCGCGGCATACCGCAAATTTATTCGGGTGACGAAATCGCGATGCCGGGCGGCGCCGACCCCGACAACCGCCGCGACTTTCCTGGAGGCTTTCCTGGTGATCCGCGAAACGCCTTCGCCGCCAGCGGACGCACGCCCGAACAACAGGAGGTATTCGCCTATGTGCAGTCGCTGCTGGCGCTCCGCAATAGCCACGCCGCGCTGCGTACCGGAAGGCAGTGGCACATCGGATGGGACGACAGTTACTACGCATTTCTGCGTGAGTTGCCGGAAGAGAAACTGCTGGTTGTGTACAACAACGCCCCAGCAACGCGCGAGCTCAATATTCCCGTCGAACATACGCCGCTGGAAACTGCTCACCAGTTGCAGACGGTGTTTGGGAGTACGTCTGCGGAGATAGTGGATGGTAAAGTGCACGTCTCACTGGCGGCGCAAACGCTTTCCGTTTTCACCGTTCGTTAGCGCAGAATAAGCGAGTTGACTTTAGTTAGTCGTCGACGGAAGCTCATCACACGAGCTCTCCATATGGCAGGGGTTCCACAGCAGTTGACAACCCATTCCTGGCTGGCAAATCGCGCCCGAGCGGTCCTGCTGTTGCCGGTGCTGTTTGCTGCGGGAGGGTCGGCCGTTCTGGGGCAGAGCGCAACTCATCCCGCCGAGTCGCCTCTCCTGCGACAAATCCAGCAGGCGCTCAGCCTCGACGAGCATGGCGACCGGCAGGGAGCGATGAACCTTGTGGTCCGTTTGCTTGAGCAGCACCCGGATTTTGAGCCGGCCATCAAGCTGAAGGGCCTGTTGCTGGAGGAGGCAGGCCGCACCTCCGAAGCGGCGGCGGCCTATGAAGAGGCGTTAAAGCTCGCGCCCAACGACGCAGATGTCTTGCTGAAAACTGGCGCCTACAAACTGGCAGCGGGCCAAAAGGAAGAAGCAATAAAGCTGCTGCAGCACTGCATCCGCATCCTTCCCGGCGACGGAGACGCACAGTATTATCTTGCCCAGGCCTATCACTTGAATGGGCAGGACGATCTGGCGCTGTCCGCAATCCGGCTGAGCCTGAAGGCCGAGCCCGACAATGCATCGGTGTGGCAGAAGTACGGAGAGCTGTTGTGCGTTTCGGAAGATTGCGAGACGGGGTTGAAGTGGCTGCTGAAGGCGCGGCAGTCCGATGCCACGCTGCCGAGAATTGATTATGACATTGCTTTGACCGATTTGAAATTGATGGATCTCAGCGGCGCCGCACAGTATGCCGCACGAGCGGTTGAAGCCCAGCCCAATGATGTGGCCGCCTTGCAACTGCTTGCCGACGTGGATATAAAGCTCGCTAAATGGCAAGAGGCCAGGAATGCCTTCGAACGCATCCTCGCCTTCAAAACCAACGATGTCGATTCACTGTTCGGGCTTGGCCAATGCGAATTGGAACTAAAGAACTATCCGGCCGCCATCGATAAATTGCAATTGGTGTTACGGCTCGCCCCAACGCGGCTGTTGGCGCATTACTATCTCTCACGGGCGTATGCCGCGATGGGCAAAACGGACGATGCTCACCACGAAGCTGCACTACATCAATTGATGATGGAACAGATGACGTTCGTCCGTTCCGTCGAGAGCGAGGGAAGCGAAAGTCCCATCACGCCCCAAGCCTCTCAATTGCTGGCAGAGCATCGCGAAGAGGATGCGTTGCAGCTGTATCGGAATCATTTCAAGGGAACAGCCGCCACTCTAGCCGATGCCTATGTGTTCATCGGGAAGTTATATCTCGGATTGAGAGATAGGGATTCCGGCGTGCGGTGTCTGCACCATGCGCTGGAAATTCAGCCCACCGTTCGCGGAGCCCATACTTATGAGGGAATCCTGGCGCTGAAATTGGGCGACCTGAGCGGGGCCGAGAGTCAGTTTAAGGCGGAATTGGCAAACGACCCTAACTATCAAACGGCCATCGCTGAAATGGGCGAGGTCCGGTACCACCAGGAACGCTGGTCCGATGCGGCCGATCAACTGGCGAAATCCAGAACCATGACCCCAGAGCTGCTTTACATGCTTTGCGATTCTTATTTCCACGTGGGAAAAATTGCAGATGCCGACTTGACCGCCGAAACAGCTGCGGCGTACGGGAGGAATAACCCAGAGCTCATGAAAGGACTTCTCGACCTTCTCCAACGTAATGGACAAGCCGATCTAGAGCAGCGTTTGTCGGCTAATCTCAAGCAAGAATGAAGCCAAAGATAAAAGATCAAAGAGAAGTGCAGTTCAGGGAGCAGGGCTCTCCGTTATGGTGAGGAGCTGATCGGCTTTCACATTTTTCAAAACCTGCCTGACGCCGCTCGGCCATGTGAGTTCAATATTGTCTATGACGCCGGCCGAACCCAGCCCGAAGTGTACGCGCTTATCGCTCGAAGAGTTGTAGCTGACCGCAGTGGTCGCCTGGTTATATTGCGTGCCCAGAGAAGTTGTTACCTTCACCTTGGTTCCCAGTCCGTCGCGGTTGGATTTGACGCCGACCAGTTTCAGAATGATCCAGTGGTTTCGGTTGCTACCATTCTGAGCATTAGACCGATTCATCCATATCTCAGGCGGTCCGTTCAGAACTGCCACGACAACGTCGATCTTGCCGTCGTTGTTGAGGTCGCCGAAGGCTGCGCCGCGATGCGCAGCTGGAACCTGGAACGACGTTCCGGCCTTGGAGCTGACATCCTCGAAGCGCAGGTCGCCTTGGTTGCGAAACACTCGATTGGGAAGCGGAAACGGCCGGTGCGCCAGCTCCATGGCATTGTCCAGAATGTCGGCGTTGGCGGTGAACAAGTCTTTGTTCCCATCGTTGTCGAAATCGAAAATCCCCACTCCCCAGGCTGTTGAGCGGCTGGTTAAGACGCCCAGTCCGGCCGCTGCGCTGACATCCTGAAATTGCTTGTCCCCTAGATTCTTGTAGAGTGGAAATCCTTCGCCGAACATCGCAGTTTCAACGATGTCCGGCCTTCCATCGTTGTCGATATCCCGGAAATCGGCGCCCATGCCGGCGATGGCTTTGCCGAATGTGTTGTACGCAACTCCAGCGGGCAGCGCGACGTTGGTAAACGTTCCATCCCCGTTGTTATGAAAAAGATAATTCTCGAACGTGTCGTTGGAGACGAAGATATCTGTAAAGCCATCGTTGTCATAGTCGGCAAACGCCAGACCCATCCCTTTGCCGACATATTTGGAAATGTTGGATTGCTCCGAAACGTCGGTAAAAGTGCCGTCGCCGTTGTTGCGATAGAGGATGTTCGGCGTCCCCAGAAAATCGACGGGCGAGCAGTAGGCCGGAAGTCCTTGCTGAACGCAATGCGTTGCAGTTTTGACGTTGTAATCCAGGTAGTTCACTACAAAAAGATCGAGCAGCCCATCGTTGTTGTAATCAAACCATCCCGCAGCTACAGACCAGGCCTTGCCAAGCTTGGGGACGATTCCGCCGACTCCCGCCTTCTCGGTCACATCCGTGAAGGTGCCATCTCCATTGTTATGGAAAAGCTGGTTCCGATTGACGCCGGTAATGTAAAGATCGACAAACCCGTCATTGTCGTAGTCGCCGGCAGCCACTCCCATGGAATAGCCGATACCCTGCAGGCCGGCCTTCTCAGTTACATCCGTAAAGGTTCCGTCCCCATTATTGCGGAAGAGCCGGTTGGAATAGCTGGCATCGCTTTTTTCCAGCGATGGGATAGCCGCGCCGTTAGTAAAGAAGATGTCGAGCAAACCGTCGTTGTTGTAATCGAACAGCGCCACTCCGCCAGCCATGGTTTCAAACGTGTAGCGCTGAGGACTGACGCTGTTCTTGAGAGTGAACTTGATCTTCGATTGTTCGATCACGTTCTCGAATTGAATGCCCGATGCGGCCGGCACCGCTTTTCTCGGGGACTCTTTGCCGGGAGCAACCCGGCCGCTCTGCGTTGTCTGATGTGGCGCTGGCGCCTGGACGGAAGCGGCCGCTGATGCTTGGGCAGACAGACTGAGAAAGCTCCACAGCAGGCAAAGCGCCAACTCAGCAGCGAGAATGATTTCGGCGGCGGCTCTGCTCGAATCGGCGCCGCTGATGCGCGCGGAAGCCTCCCGGCTAGGATGTGGCAGATGCTTGCGTGTATGCCGGTGCTTACTCTTTCGGTTCATGATGAGATGGCTGTTGGCTAGGTTTCGGTTTGCTCTTTCCCGGAAGGCTCGCTGGATTCTCGTGAACGCGCTCGCGGAAGTTGCCTTTCATTCCGGCTGCCAGTTTGACGCTGGACTCACCAAATTTATCGCGCAAGCGGTCCGCGGCCGCCAGCGCATCTTTCCAGCGCTGCTGGCGGTTGCTGTCGAGAAGATTGATCTGACCGGGTTGTTCCATGAAGGACGAAGCCTGCACACCGAGCAGGCGAATCGGCATGCCTTTCTTCCAATTCTTGCGGAACAGATCGCGAATTTGCTCGAAGATCTCGGTGTCGAGTTGGGTTGGGGCGGCGAGAGTGTGAGCGCGGGTCAGTGTGGTGAAATCCTTATAGCGCAGTTTGAGCTGAATCGTGCGTGCGTGGACCTGCGATTCCCGCAGCCGGCGGCCGACCATTTCGGAAAGCCGCATCAGCGTGGCTTCGAGCTGGCTCACATCGGCAGTATCTTCGTTGTAGGTGTGTTCATGGCTAATGGACTTGGCTGCGATGTCGGCTCCGACTTCAGAATCGAACCATCCTCCCGCATCTTCGCCGCGGGCCTTGCCGGCGAGAGCGAGTCCCCATTTTCCGAAACGATCACTCAATTCTGAGTCTTCGAGGCGCGCCAGGTCTCCTACTTTCTTGATGCCGAGCGCATGCAGATGCGTCTCCATGACTTTGCCGACGCCGGGAATTTCCCGCACGTCGAGCGGCGCGAGGAACTTGGCCTCTTCGCCGGGAACGATCCAGAGCACGCCGTTGGGCTTGGCCTGCGCTGAGGAAACTTTCGCGATCAGGCGCGAGGTTCCGATGCCGACCGAACAGTTCAGGCCCGTGTCAGCTTTCATGCGCTGGTGCAAAGTGTGCGCGGCTTTGAGCGGAGGACCGTGCAGACGCTCGGTGCCGGTCATATCGATGTAAGCTTCGTCGATGGAAGCCATTTCCACTTGCGGAGAAAACATGCCGAGGACATTGTGAACTTTTTCCGAACACTCGCGGTAGCGCTCGGGATGGCCGTTGACGAAGATCGCCTGCGGACACATTTTGGCCGCGGTGCGCAGCGGCATGGCGGAATGCACGCCAAACTTGCGCGCCTCGTAAGAAGCCGCAGAAACGACTCCGCGCTCGTCGCGCTGCCCGCCGACCACGACCGCGTTGCCTTTTAGCGCGGGATCGAAAAGTTCTTCCACAGACACGAAGAAGGCATCCATGTCGACGTGGAAAATGGTGCGAGTGAAGGCGAGCTGGCGGGTGGCAGCCATGCAGCAAGCAATTTTAACAGCGGCTCTTGCCATCGTCCGAGCCAGCAATTCTGGCCAGCGCCATCAGGTGAGCTCAAACAGTATGTTCAAACACTGTGCTCGAACTCCGCCCCGCTGTTAGAATCCGCTTCATGCCCGGACGCGCGATCAGGACTACATCTCGCATCGTTTTCTTTGTCTGCGGTGCGACCTCGCTCTTGACCGCCGCTCCTTACGTGCTACTGCGGGGTGTCGACCTGCCGGTTCAGAGCGAATGGGTCATATTTGTGGGTGTCCTGGGTCTGGTGGGCGTTTTGAGCGTGGCGGTCGCGGTGCTGCCCCGCTCGTGGATTGCGAGAGCATGCAAGAAAGATCGGGACGATGAACAGTTGTTTTCAGCGCCCCTCAAACTGCTCGGTTACTTCGCGGCAGTTTCGTATATCGTAGCGCTCATCGCCCATCTCGCTCCACACAGCTGGAATCTCGATCCTCGACTCATGATTGTGCTGTGTCCGCTGTATTTCGTGAAGATGACGTTCGATCCCTCGCTCGTAGCCACCTTGTTCCTGCTGGCTCCCATGAACGCGGCGGTATACGGCTCCCTCGGACTTACCGTGGAATATGCGTGGTTGGCCTTCCGTAAAGGAACATCTCGTTAGCCGACCAGCACTTTTTCCGGCGCGGCTGACGTGCCGCGCATCTGCTTCACGCGATCGTAGACCTTCCCATATTCGCGCGCCGACGCGTTCCAGGAGAAATCTTTGTTCATGCCGTTGCGCATGAGCGCCTGCCACGAAGTCTGGTCGCTATAGGCCTCAAGCGCCTGCTTGATGGTGAGAAGCAGCGCCTCGCCGTTGTAGTCAGTGAACTTGAAGCCGGTACCTTTGCCGGTGCGGGCATCCCAGGGTTCGATAGTGTCGTCGAGCCCGCCAGTGGCGCGGACGATGGGCACCGTCCCGTATTTCAGGCTGTAAATCTGGTTAAGGCCGCAAGGCTCGTAGCGCGACGGCATCAGGAACATGTCGGCGCCGGCTTCGATCTTGTGCGCGATCGCGTTGTCGTAAGCGACCTTCACGGCAATCTTGTTGGGAAACTGTTTGTTGAGGCGAAGGAACATTTCTTCATAAACCTTGTCGCCCGCGCCGAGCGCAACGACGATCATCTCTTCGCGGGCCAGGCGGTCCGCGATCTGCGCGATCAGGTCGAAGCCTTTCTGCGCGGCAAAGCGAGAAACAATTCCGATCACGGGGAGTTTCGGGTTGGCCTTGCTGACTCCGAACGTCGCCAGCAGATCCTGCTTACACTTGGCTTTGCCAGTGAGATCCTGAGGTGAGAATTTGCCTGCGGTGAATTTATCGGTCTGCGGGCTCCACTCGTCGTAATCGACTCCATTCAGAATCCCGGTCACGGTTGAGGCGCGAGCGTGCAGCACGCCTTCCAGGCCGAATCCATATTCGGCGGTCTGAATCTCGTGACTGTATTTCTTGCTGACCGTGGTGATGAAATCGGAGTAAGTCAGCGCTCCTTTCAGAAAGTTGACCTGGCCGAAGAATTCCATCTTCGACATGGTGAACAGATCCCATGGCAGCATGAGCAAAGGCAGCGTGTCGGGCGGAAACAATCCCTGGTAGCCCATGTTGTGGATGGTGAAGACCGTGCCGGCATCCTTAAATGCGGGATCCTTGGAGTAGATCGTGCGCAGCAGAACCGGCACCAGGGCCGACTGCCAGTCGTGGCAATGAAAAATGTCTGGCACCCCGAGAATTTTCGAAGCCTCCAGCACGGTGCGCGAAAACAAAGCAAAGCGTTCCGCGTTGTCAGGGTAGTCGCCAGCCGTTGTGCCGTAGAGGGCGTCGCGATCGAAGTATGGCGGATACTCGACAAAATAGAAGCGCACCCCGCCCTGACTGCCCCCGCTCACCACCGACGCAAAGCGATACTGGTCGTCGAAGGGAATCGTGACGCTGCGAACCACGGTGGCGGGATCACTCAGTTTGGTCTGGCGATAGCGCGGCAGGTAGACGCTGACGTTGTGGCCCAAAGCCGCCAAGGCGCGGGGCAGGGCTCCGACCACGTCCGCCAATCCTCCGGTTTTCGAAAATGGAACACCTTCGGAAGCGGCGAATACGATATTCATGAGTGCGGACCTCCAGAAGCGCGCACGATCTTCGCGGGGCACGCTATTATGAATGAGCCTCGGGCTGTAAGGGTGGTGCAGCCGGAATGCATAGGACCGACTTCAAAGTCTACGTCTCGAGGCAGTGAGGGTCAACGTGCCTAAGGTCGCATCGACGCGCCGTCCACAAGCCAAGCCTAAATTGGGACAGCATTTCCTGGCCAGTGAAGATATTGCTGCGCGTGTGGTCGACACTTTAGGCGACGTGTCGCAGAGCACGGTGCTCGAAATCGGCCCGGGGCGCGGCATCATGACGGCGTTGCTGGCGAAACGGGCGCGGCGTCTGATCGCAGTCGAGCTTGACCGCGTGCTGGCGGCGCAGCTGCGGCTGCGATTTGGCATGACGCGCAACGTCGAGATCATTGAGGGTGACGTTTTGGCCATCGACTTCGATTCGCTGTTCGGACCGAAACCTGGGCTCGGCCGCCCCGGCATTGACCTCAAGCCTGAGCCGGTGAAAGTGGTGGGCAATCTTCCTTACTACATCACGTCTGACATTGTGCTGCGGCTGTTTGAGTTTTCGAAATATTTCGACAGCATTGTGATCATGGTGCAGCGCGAAGTTGCCGACCGCATCGCGGCCGAGCCGGGTGGACGCGACTACGGCATGCTCTCGGCCACGGCCCAGCTTTACGCCCGAGTGGAAAAACTGTTCACACTGCCGCCAGTGGCGTTCGTGCCTCCGCCGAAAGTGCACTCGGCAGTACTGCGATTGACGATTGATCCACAGCAGGAAAAGTTGGGAGTCGCAGGCGATGGCTTCATCGATTTTCTGCGCCTGTCGTTCGGACAGAAGCGCAAGACTCTGTGGAACAATCTGAAAGCGAAATACGACGGACCAGAGTTGAAGCGCGCACTGGCTGAAGCCAAGGTGAAAGCTGCGGCGCGCGCCGAGACGCTCAGCCTGGAAGAGAGCGCCGCCGTTTATCGCGCCTTGCGCAATGCTCAGTCTGAGTCCTAGCGACTTGGAGCGTAGCAATAAGTTTGGTCTCCGTGGGCAGGAAAGGTTGAGAGGCCATGTCTACCACACCTCTGCGTCATCCCGCGGTGGCGGGGCGGTTCTATCCAGCCGATCCTGATGACCTGCGCGCCGAAGCGCGCGTCTACCTGTCACAAGCCACTTCCGCGAATCAGGCTCCGCTGCAGGCCTTGGGCTGCATTGCCCCGCACGCCGGATACATGTATTCCGGGCACGTGGCGGGCGCAGTCTTTGCACGAGTCGAAGTGCCAAAACGCTGCATTGTGCTGTGCCCCAATCACACCGGGCTGGGTCATGCGCTGGCCGTGATGAGCACGGGCGCATGGCAGACACCGCTGGGCGATGTTCCCATCGACGCCGGACTCGCCATAGCCCTGAAGCAAGGGCTCCCCGCTCTGCAGGAAGATTCAGCAGCGCATCGTGCCGAACATGCAGCTGAAGTCGAGCTCCCATTTCTATTGTTGCGGCAGCCCGAACTCGCGTTCGTACCCATCGCGCTCGGTACTCGACGGTTCGACATTCTCGAAGAACTCGGCAGGGCCTTGGCTGACGTGATCACGACGCAAGATGATTCTGTTTTGATTGTCGCTTCGAGCGACATGAATCATTACGAATCGGACGCAGTGACGCGCGCGAAAGATCATCGCGCAATCGAACGAATTCTCACCCTCGATCCACGCGGCCTCTTCGACGTGATCACACAACAGAACATCAGCATGTGCGGTTTCGGGCCGGCCGTGGCCATGCTCACGGCGGTTCGGCAGTTGGGAGCGAAATCGGCGGAGTTGGTGAAGTATGCGACCTCCGGCGACATTTCCGGCGACCGCAATATGGTGGTGGGGTATGCCGGGGTGGTAGTGGTGTAAACGATGGAACTGCGAGCCGCGCGCGTTTGAAACGCGGCTTAGCGCCGCAATCTCCTCTCGTTGGCTTAGCTCTTTAGAGGCGTGCTTAGTGGCGGTCCATTGTTTAGAATCAATCTAGGGACCTTTCTACTCCCCAACATCGTACTAATCTCTGGGTGTCTTGATCCGATGCTTTGAAGCTGCATGTTCTGAGTCAGGATGATCCGAATCGGATGGTTTCAATTATGAAGCTCATACGGCCCTTGATTTTAACGCTGGCTATTGCCGGCGGTTTTTTCTACTTCACCACCTGGCGTTCGAACTCCCTGGGAAGCGGATTGCATCCCTCGAACTGGCTGAGCCATCCGGCGCAGGTCGAGATCACCGAGGCGTCGCCCGGCGAGTCGCTCGACACTGAAGAGCAGAACAACATTTCCGTCTACAAGAAAAACATTCCGTCGGTGGTGAACGTCACGTCGCGCGCCATGACGTTCGATTTCTTCTACGGTCTGGTGCCGCAGGAGGGGCAAGGCTCGGGCTTCGTGATCGATAAAGAAGGCCACATCCTGACCAACTATCACGTGATCGCCGAAGCACGGCAGGTGGAAGTCACCATGCACAATCGCAAGAAATACAAAGCGACGGTGGTGGGTACCGACCCGCCGCACGATCTGGCGGTGATTCAGATCAAGGCGCCTGACCTGATTCCGGCGGTGCTGGGTGATTCGCGCAATCTTCAGGTCGGGCAAAAAGTGTATGCCATCGGCAATCCGTTCGGCTTGGCGGGAACCATGACGCGCGGCATCGTGAGTTCGATCCGCCCCGTGCGCGAACCGAACGGCGCGACCATCGACGAAGCCATTCAGACCGATGCGGCCATCAATCCCGGCAACTCCGGCGGCCCTTTGATGAACTGGCACGGTGAAGTCATCGGCATCAACACCATGATTCTTTCGAACGCGAACCAGAGCGCGGGCATTGGCTTTGCCATTCCCATCAACACCGCGAAAGCCGTCTTAAATGATCTGATGACGCTGGGCCGGGTGCGGCGTCCGGCGCTGGGCGTGCGCACGATTCCGATCAGCCCCGAGCTGGCGGATGAAATCGGCCTGCCCGTCGACTATGGATTACTGATCATCCAGGTCACTCCCGGCGGTTCGGCCGACGCAGCGGGCCTGCGCGCCGGCACGGAGCGGGCGTACCTGGGCAATACACCCATCATGCTGGGCGGCGATTTAATCGTGGCCATCGACGACCAGAAGGTACAAGACGAAGACGACCTCTCGCAGATGATGAACAACCACCGCGCTGGAGACACCGTGAAGATCACCATCTACCGCAACAAGAAAAAGATGGAATTGACTGTGCCGTTGGGCGAAGCCCGGCAGCAGGTGTGAGAAGATCGGCTCTTAGCTCTCAGCTATTGGCTCTTAGCTTTTTCGGGTATCAGTTGGTAGTGGTGCAGCTTTGCACCACTACCTATCAGTTACCACCCTTGAACAGGTAGAGGTTTTTGCTGTACTCTTTGCTCCTGCCTATGACTGCCGTCCTTTAGTTCCGCTGATTGAACCGTTGAGTGAGACGCGCGCGGAAGTCTGCGCAGGTCGCTCCTGCCTATCTTGTATCAATAGCTATCTCGAAAATCAGAAGGGATACTCCCATGCAATTCGTGGATAAGGCACTCGCCCGGCGTCTTGAGTCGGCGGAGGAGATCCCGCAAGTTCTCTACGCGCGGACATTTCAGAAGACGCGTCCCGAGATTGGTGCGGCTGAAGAAGAAATTTGTGGCGGACACATGGTGTTCGCCGGGCTGGGCTCACCCATCGGACGGGCAACCGGAGTGGGTCTCGATCGTCCATTCATGGCGGTAGATCTTGATCGCGTGGAAGCGTTCTATCGCGCGCACCATGCTCCGTCGCAAGTGGATTTATGTTCCATGCACGAGCCCGCCGTGTTCGAGTTGTTCAAAGAGCGCGGATACGCGATCGCAGAGCTGAACAATGTGCTGTACCGGAAGCTGGATGGGGACGCGCAGTTCAAAGAAAAGCTCGCGGAGAAGGTTCCCCAACCGCCTGCCGGATGCGAGATTCGTCGCAGCCTCCCGGAGGAAGCCAACACTGCGGGCGCAATCGTAGAAAGCGCATTCTTTCCAGACGGTGCCCCCGAGGCATTCCGTGGCCTGATCGCCCCCTTCTACCAGATGGAGCACGCCCTCGCCTTCGTAGCCAGCGTCGAGGGCAAGCTGGTGGCGTGCGGCACCGGGCTGGTCATCCCCGAGCACAAAGTGTTTGCGCTGTGCGGAGCCGGAACGCTCGCTGAATTTCTCGGACGCGGCCTGCAGACGGCGCTGCTGCAAGCCCGAATTGCAGCCGCTCTCGAGTCTGGGTGCGAGTACGCCGTCGTGGTCACGCAGGGCGGCACCACGTCGCAACGCAATGCCGAGCGCTTGGGCTTCCGCGTGGCGTACAGCAAGGTCACGGTGATCAAGCAAGTGGAGGTGTCCTGATTTCCCACGGTCCCGGAGGGACCACCGACAATAGCCTGCCAGTTCACCGGCGGGATGGCCCGCCACCCGACGGAACCGCGCCCCGGAGGGACGCCTGAAACCGCTCGTCAACCGGGAACGACGGGAAGTTCAGTGCCCATTGCGGTTGCCCGCGCGTCCATTGCATAGTGAAAGGGATGATGACGGACTACGTTACCCTGCAAGCCAAGCACATTCGCCTGGAGCCGCTGGGGCATAGCCATATCGACGGTCTGGCTGCCGCCGCCGGAAAAGATGCGGAACTCTACCAGTGGAGCCCCGTCCCGCGGGGCAAGGCCGCAGCCACGAGCTACGTCGAGACGGCCATGGCTTGGCGCGCTGCTGGCACCGCCGTGCCTTTCGCGATCGTGCAAGTGAATGACGGCGTCACCCTCGGCTCAACGCGCTTCTGGAATCTGGAGCGGTGGGCGTGGCCGCAGGGCCATCCCCTGCACGGACGCGGCGTGCCCGATGCCTGCGAAATCGGTTATACGTGGCTAACCCGCTCGGCCCTCCGGACGGCGGCCAACACTGAGGCCAAACTGCTGATGCTGACCCATGCCTTCGAGACGTGGCAGGTGCTCCGCGTCTGCTTTCATACAGATGCGCGCAACCAGCGCTCCCGCGCCGCGCTCGAACGCATCGGCGGACAATTCGAAGGAATTCTTCGCGCCCACCGCATGGCCGCCGACTTTATCCCGCGCGACTCGGTGCGTTACTCAATCGTGGCAGCGGAGTGGCCGGCGGTGAAGCAGCGGCTGCTTCAGTTCGTCGATCGACCTGCGGGCCACTGAAAGCAAACTCCATACCCATCGGGATCGTGGAACCAAAGCTGATTCATGCCGTACGGAGCGACCCTCGGCTCTTTCAGATTGACTCCGTGCGAGCGCAAGTGCTGGTAAGCGGCGTCCAAGTCCTTGCAACCGAAGAACAAGCAGGTATCGTCGTGGGCCGCGACCCGCGCCGCATCTGGCGCGGCAGGGCGCTGGTCCGCTTCATACGCGGTATTGAGCATCAACTCCGCGCCGTTCAGCTTGAGCCACGCCCAACTGCAGTCGTCCCCGGGCTCCGACGTAGCGTGAACCGTGAATCCCAGGATGTCGCGATAGAAACGGATGGCAGTCGGCATGTCGAAAACCTGAATCAGCGGACAAATACCCTGAATGTCCATGGGCATGGGATCCTCCTGCTTTGCCGGACAATATATTAGACGACTGAAATTCTCGCCGATTGGGCGTAATCGGCCTTCCGCGGTATGCGGAAGGCCCCTGGAATCTCGATCTGTGAGAAAGTAGTTCCGGCCCTGAAGAGGAACTGGCTATGAACGTAGATTCCATTCGCGCTTACTGCATGTCGTTTCCCGAAGCGACGGAGAAGCTTCAATGGGGCGATGCCCTCTGTTTCAAAGTGAGGGAGAAGATGTTCGCCGTGCTGGGGCTGGATCGGGTGCGGCTTACGTTCAAATGTACGCCGGAGATTTTTGCGGAGTTGATTGAGCGCCAGGACGTCCGGCCGTCTCCGTATCTCGGACGGCACAACTGGGTCATGGTCGAGAGGCTGGACGCTCTTCGCCATGACGAACTGAAGGACTTAATCGGGCAGTCGTATGAGATGGCGGCGGCGAAGGCGCCGAAACGGAGGGCGCGACCGCCGGAACAGAAGAGAAAGCAAACGAAGAAAACGACAGTCCCACGCAAGACTCGTTAGCGACAGCTGGCCTAGGGTGGGGATGCTCAAAACCCCTGCGCCGCGATTTGACTCTGCCTGCTTCGCTCGGCTAGCCTCAAGAGTCCGTTGCAGCGCCGAATGCCTTTAACCTGCATGCGATCTCCGCATAAATCATTGATTTTGCTGCTCGTGGCGCTCCTGGCGCTGGGTGCAGCCCCTTTCGCCAGGGCGTCTGTCCGTCCTGTGCACGCGGAACACGCCATCGTCGTGAGCGTGCATGAACTGGCGTCTCGCGTCGGCGTTGAGATTATGCAGGCCGGCGGCAACGCCGTCGACGCTGCCGTCGGCACCGGATTCGCGTTGGCCGTAGTGCATCCTCCCGCCGGAAACATCGGTGGTGGGGGATTTATGCTCATCCGCATGGCCGACGGAACTACACATTTTCTCGACTACCGCGAAAAGGCTCCAGCGGCGGCGACACGCGACATGTATCTGGACGCGCGGGGCAACGTGATCGCAGGTGCAAGCGAAATCGGTTACAAATCGATCGGCGTGCCCGGATCTGTGGCAGGCATGGTTTATGCCGAGCAAAAATATGGCAAGCTGACGCTCCAGCAGGTCATGGCTCCGGCGATCCGGCTGGCGCGTGAGGGCTACGCGCTGACCTGGGGAGAGGCGGCCGATTTCCATGACCGTCACTTGGCAGAGTTTCCCGAATCGCGCCGTGTGTTTCAGCGTAACGGCGACTACTACAAGCCGGGAGAGATTTTCCGCCAGCCCGACCTGGCGCGGACTCTGGAGCGCATTGCGGCGAAGCCGGATGATTTTTATCACGGCTCGCTGGCGCGCGAACTGGCGGCGGCCATGCAAAAAGGTGGAGGCTTGATCACCGCCGACGATCTGGCCCACTACGAAGTAAAAGAGCGCGAGCCGGTGCGCGGTACCTATCGCGGATACGAAATAATCAGCTCGCCGCCGCCGTCTTCCGGCGGAACGGTTCTGATTGAATCGCTGAATATCCTCGAAGGCTACGATCTTGCCAAGATGGGCGACCGCTCGGCCCAGTCGATTCATTACACAGCCGAAGCCTTCCGGAGGGCGTTCTTCGATCGTGCCGAATTTATGGGCGATCCGGACTTCTCCAAGATTCCGGTCGCCCAGCTGATCGATAAGAAATATGCTGCCGCCTGGCGCGAAACGATTGAGCCGGCCCATGCCAGCGCCAGCCAGGAGCTGAAGCGGCCAGCTATTTTCAACGAGCTGGAACAATACGCCGCGACCCATCCGCCGGCAACGGCGCCGCCAGAGTCCAACCACACCACGCACTATTCTGTGATGGACGCCGATGGAAACGCCGTCGCCGTGACTACCACGATCAATGACTGGTTTGGGTCGCGCGTCACCGCTGACGGCCTTGGTTTCCTTCTGAACGACGAGATGGATGATTTCTCGTCGAAGCCGGGCGTGCCCAATTCCGATGGCTTGATTCAGGGCGACATGAATGCCATTGGTCCGGGGAAGCGACCGCTATCGTCGATGACTCCGACCATTGTGCTGCGCGACGGCAAGACCTTCATGGTGCTGGGTTCGCCCGGAAGTTCGAAGATCATCACGACCGTCGCCAATGTTCTGATGGGTGTGGTCGATTACGGCATGAACATTCAGGAAGCGGTCAACGCTCCCCGTTTCCATAATCAATGGATGCCCGACGTGGTCAACGTTGAACGCTGGTTCTCGCCCGACACCGTGGACCTGCTGCAGCACATGGGATACAACATTGAAATCGGGCTGCGTTACGGGACGAGTGTGTCGCCCTACTGGAGCGACGCCGAGTGTATCGCCGTCGACGCCAAGACGGGCGAGCGGCTGGGCGCCACCGATGGCCGGGGCAACGGAAAAGCAGTAGGGTACTAGAAGCAATTGTTGATGGATGATTGTTAATTGCTGACTGAAAAGCAAAGGCGTCAGGTTCTTGGGTTTTCAATCAGCAATCAACAATCAGTAATTCCTAAGGGACGCGCATGCTGAGAGCGGTTTCCACCTATTTGTTCGTGAAAGAGCGGCTGCATCCGGGCATTCTGGATGGGCTCGCTCGCAGCGGAGTGCAATCGGTCGAGATTTTCGCCGCGCGTCAGCACATCGACTACGCCAACCGCAAGCAGCATGTCAAGGAAATTGCCGAATGGTTTCGCGGCAGCGGCATTCCGCTGAACTCCGTGCACTCGCCCCTGTACGCCGACTACGAGTGGGGACGCGCTGGCGCTCCGCCAGTGAACATTGCGTCCACCGACCGCGCCGGGCGAATCGAGGCCATGGACGAGATCAAGCGCGCTCTCGAAATCGCCGAGCAGATTCCGTTCCGTTTTCTGGTTCAGCATCTGGGATCGCCCAACGAAAGTTTCAGCGAGAAGGGATTCGAGGCGGCGATGACCTCGATCGAACACCTCCGGGCCTTCGCCAAGCCGCTCGGAGTGCGCCTTCTGCTGGAAAACATTCCCAACGAGCTCTCGGCGCCCGACCGCTTGGTGGAGATGATCCGCGGCGCGCACTTCGACGACGTGGGCGTCTGTTTCGATGTTGGCCACGCGCACATGGCGGGATCGGTCCGCGAAGCATTTGAAATTTTGCGCAGCCACATTTGCTCGACCCACATCCACGACAACGACAAGATGAAAGATTCGCACCTATGGCCGGGGCAGGGAACTATCGATTGGAAAGAAGCCATGGAGCTTTTGCGTTCAGCTCCGCAAGTTCCGCCCTTGCTGCTGGAACTCGCGGAAGATGAGAAAGTAAACCCGCTGGACAAACTGGCGGAGCTTTTCGAAAAGCTGGAAGCCGCATGAACAGATTTGTTACCACCGAGATCGCAGAGAACGCCGAGGAATAAAGAACAGAGATCAAAGATCAAGAACAGTTTTTTCGAGCCTCCCAGCGTGCTCGGCGGTAAATGAATTTGTTTATAACTTATGTCTTCTTCACCCGTCACCACGATCGCAGAAATCGGTAAGCACGAGGGCCAGTCGGTCACGATTCGCGGCTGGCTCTATAACCTGCGCGAGAGCGGGAAACTGCTGTTCCCGCAGTTTCGTGACGGGTCTGGAATTATTCAAGGGGTCGTGCCAAAGAACGCCGTCTCGCCGGAAGTCTTCGACGCCATCAAGACGCTGACCCAGGAGTCGAGCGTGATCGTCGAAGGCAAAGTCCGCGCCGACAAGCGCGCGCATGGCGGCTACGAACTCGATGTGGCCAACGTGCAGGTCGTGCAGCGAGTGCCCGAGTCTTCACCCTACCCGATCACGCCCAAAGAACACGGTACCGACTTCCTCATGGAGCACCGGCATTTGTGGGTGCGCTCGCAGCGCCAGGCAGCGATTCTGCGGGTGCGGGCCGAGATCATCAAGGCGGCGCGCGATTTTTTCGACGCACGCGGCTTCACCCTCACCGATCCGCCCATCATTACTCCGGCCGCTTGTGAAGGCACGAGCACGCTCTTTCCGGTCGACTATTTCGACGAGCAGGCATTCCTCACGCAGTCGGGCCAGCTCTATGTGGAAGCGACCGCGATGGCGCTGGGCAAGGTGTATTCCTTCGGCCCCACGTTTCGCGCCGAAAAATCGAAGACGCGCCGCCATCTCACTGAGTTCTGGATGGTCGAACCCGAAGTTGCGTACGCCGAACTCGACGACATTATGGAACTGGCCGAAAGCCTCATCAGCTTCATCGTGAAGCGTTGTCTCGAAAAGCGGCGCGTCGATCTGCAAACGATAGGCCGCGATATTTCCAAGCTCGAAAAAATCGAAGCTCCGTTCCCGCGCATCAGCTACGACGATGCCGTGAAGAACCTGCAGGAAGGCCACGCCAAGGGCGCGCTCGAATCGAAGTTCGAGTGGGGCGGCGATCTGGGCTCGCCCGACGAAACCTATCTCTCCGCGCAATTCGACAAGCCCGTCATGGTGCATCGTTATCCGGCGAAAGTGAAAGCGTTCTACATGGAGCCCGACCCGCAACGCCCAGACTTAGCATTGTGCGTCGACGTGCTCGCACCCGAAGGCTACGGCGAGATTATCGGTGGATCGCAGCGGATGGCGTCGTATGAATTGCTCTTACAGCGCATCCACGAACACAACCTGCCGGAAGAAGCGTTTAAGTGGTATCTCGACCTGCGCAAGTTCGGCAGCGTGCCCCACGGCGGATTCGGCATGGGCATTGAGCGCGCCGTGGCCTGGATCTGCGGCCTGGAGCACGTGCGCGAGACTATCCCGTTCCCGAGAATGCTGTACCGGCTCTATCCGTAATCGATACTCAATACTCGATGGTTTCAATCCCCGTCGATTGACCCTATGACCACGACAGCCAGTTCCTCCAGCATCACTCCCCGAAAGATTCGCGTCATCGGTGTTCCGCTCGACTTGGGACAGTCCCGACGCGGTGTCGACATGGGACCGTCGGCAGTCCGCGTGGCTGGGCTTGAGGCGCGACTCGAGGCCCTCGGCCACGAAGTCGAGGACGGCGGTAACGTCGCCGTCGCCATTCCCGAACAAAAAAAAGAAGGCGACACCCACGCCAAATATTTGAAAGAGATCACGGCCACCTGCACCAAACATGCCGAGTTGGTAGTCAAGACGCTTGAAGCCGGGAAAGTTCCGCTGGCGCTTGGCGGAGATCATTCCATGGCAGCCGGCACGGTCTCAGGCGTTGCCGAATTTTACCGTCGCCAGAACCAGCACGTCGGCCTGATCTGGATCGACGCACACACCGACATCAACACGCCCGAATCTTCCCCCAGCGGGAACGTGCACGGTATGCCGCTGGCCGCGCTACTGGGCCTGTGGCCCTCGGAACTGGGAAACATTTTCGACTTCTCGCCCAAGGTGAAGCCGCAGAATTGTGTGCTGGTGGGCGTGCGTGACATCGACGCCGTGGAAAAAGAAAACGTGCGCCGCGCCGGCATCGGCGTCTTCACCATGCGCGACATTGACGAGCGCGGCATGCGCACCGTCATGGAAGAAGCCCTGCGCATGGCCGGACGCGGCACCGCCGGCTACCATATTTCGCTCGACATGGACTGGGTCGATCCCGAAGACGCGCCCGGAGTGGGCACTCCCGTCCGCGGCGGCGCGACCTACCGCGAAGCGCACCTCGCCATGGAAATCATTGCCGACCACGGTCGCCTGTTGAGCTTTGAAATCGTCGAGGTGAATCCCGTAATCGACGAGCACAACCGCACCGCGGACCTGGCCGTGGAGCTGGCGCTGTCGGCGTTTGGCAAAAAGATTCTGTAGTGGCGGCGAAGGCCTGTACGTAACCCTGAGGCTCTGTGCGATGCGAAGTTACAGCTTTCCCGGGCTCGCCGCCTCTGCTACCATTGAGGCATGGCAACGGGGAAACAAAGTCAGCGGCAATCCAACTCTCGTTCGCCAGCTCCCGTCCGTAAGGCGCCCGCCTCGAAAAGCAAATCTCTTTCTAATCTCTACGCTCGCCTCGAAAAGACCCGGCCCGGTTCGACAGAGTCCAAGCGAACTTCCCGGCAAATTGTAGACGCTATCGGTTAACTCATGGCGGCGGTAAAGATCAGACCGCCGAGAGATCCCCGCTGCCGCGCCTTTCGCGATCATCTGCGAGATCGAGTGGACCAGCGACAGTTTCTCGCGCCGATGGCGATAGAACTAGACGCCTGGCTCAAGACCGGTCCCGAGGCTCCCGGCCTGGAAGAAGCTCCGGAAGGCTGGCACAAGTTTTTCAAATCATTCACAGTCTGCGGGGAAGGCGAGTGCATTAAAACGCTCTTCACGATTTACGCCCCAGGCAAACCCAGACGCAACAGCATTGATCTGGATGAATGGGAGAATCCCGGGAAGGCTTCCTGATCAACTCGACCCACTCGAGCCTGCGTACCACCCCTGCGATTGACGGGACACTTCGTCCGCGTCCACACTGGAAGGTCATGGAAAAGATTCGAGTCGGCATCTTATTCGGCGGGCGCAGCGGCGAGCACGAAGTTTCGCTGCTCTCAGCTGCGTCGGTTCTCAACGCGATTGACAAAGAAAAGTATGAGGTCGTCCCCATCGGCATCACGAAAGATGGCCGCTGGCTGACGGCCGAGCACGCCGAAAATCTGCTGACCGGCAAGCTGGTGCTCGAGCCTCGCAACCTGCGCGCCGGCGATCCTGACACCACGTCTTCGGCCGCGGTGCTGGCGCAGGGTGAATCGGTTGTCGTGCCACCCGAACCGGTGCACCGCCATCGTGGCTTGGTGCCCTTTCAAACCGCCGCCGCTCTCACCCGGCGCGCCAGCGACCGCGCCATCAACGTCGACGTAATCTTCCCCGTGCTGCACGGGACGTTCGGCGAGGACGGCACCATCCAGGGCCTGCTTGAGCTCGCCGACATTCCTTACGTGGGCGCGGGCGTGCTCGGTTCCGCGGCGGGCATGGACAAGGACATCATGAAGTCATTGTTCATTGCCGCCGGAATTCCCATCGTGAAGCACGTCACGATTCTTCGTGGCGCGTGGGAGAAAGATCCAAAGAAAGTTCAGAAACTCGTCGAGAGCAAGCTGACCTACCCAGTGTTCGCGAAACCAGCAAATCTCGGTTCGTCTGTCGGCATCAGCAAGGCGCACAACCGCAAGGAACTTGGGCCTGCGATCGCAGAAGCTGCGAAGTTCGACCGCAAGATTGTCATCGAACAAGGTGTCGGCGGCAAGAAAGAAAAAGCGCGCGAGATCGAGTGCTCGGTGCTGGGCAATGACGAGCCCGCGGCTTCGGTCCCAGGAGAGATTGTTCCTGGCAAAGAGTTTTACGATTACACCGCCAAGTACGTCGACGAAGGTTCGCAACTGATTATTCCGGCGAAGCTCACCAAAGCCGAAACGAAAAAAGTGCAGGAACTGGCGATTGCCGCGTTCCAAGCAGTCGACTGCTCCGGCCTGGCACGCGTGGATTTTCTAATGGATCCGAAGACGCGCAAGATTTTCCTGAACGAAATCAACACCATGCCAGGATTCACTGCGATTAGTATGTATCCCAAGTTGTGGGCCGCGTCCGGCCTGGAGTACGCCGACCTGATCGACCGCCTGATTCAACTCGGCATCGAGCGCCACGAAGACAAGAAGAAGAATCAGTACAGCCGGTGAAGAAGATTACTGATTGTTGATTTCTGATTGAAAATCTCCGCCCGCGCTACTTCTTCCCGGCTTCGCATCTAAAGCTCGCCGCATCATTCGTGTCGCCACTGCCCTTGTACTTCGATGCCAGCGGATACACGCACAGTGGCCGGGTCATCTTCGGATTCTGCCGGTCGTCGCCCTCATACTTCGCGGCGATGATGGTCGACGGCGCGGCGCCTTTCTCCACCCACTGTTCCAGTGCGGCGTAGACGCTGCGTTGCGGATCGTCGAAGGTCAACTGGCCGACCTGCCCGAATGAGT